>Ga0209172_10000339_pt1 | contig 133370 bp, 113 predicted proteins | sample LarsenN4metaG_FD_184113 | JGI IMG/M metagenome (GOLD analysis project Ga0209172, IMG submission 184113) | Hot spring sediment bacterial and archeal communities from British Columbia, Canada, to study Microbial Dark Matter (Phase II) - Larsen... ... | reverse complement strand
AGCGCGCGAGTCCTCGCGGATGCCGGGCTTGCAGGCGCGTGCGCGCGAGGCCCGCTACGGGCTACTGGCCGACGTGATCGAGGCGGAAGCGTGGGACGCCTTCGCCGCGGGCGATGCGAGCGTGCATCCGCTCGGGCCGGCCCGGGCCAAGCGTCTTCTGGTGACGGCGCACCATCGGGACGATGTCATCGAAACATTCCTCATGCGGCTCAAACGCGGATCGGGGCTCGACGGCCTTGCGTCGATCCGCCCGTTCGACACCGTCCGGCGGCATGCAACTGCGGCGCGCGCATACCCCTCGGCCGTCGAAGTCTGCCGGCCTCTCCTCGATGTTCCGAAGGCGCGGGTCATCGCAACGGCAGGCGCACGCGACATTGCCTGGCGCGAAGATCCGAGCAACCAGGACGCCCGTTTCGAGCGCGCGCGGCTCAGGCAAGGGGCCGACATCCTGAGCGGGCTCGGGCTCGAAGCGGAGGCCCTCGCACGCAGCGTGCGCCGGCTCGGACGGGCGCGCGACCTCGTCGAGGAGGCGGTGCGGGCGCGCATCGAGCGCACCGGCGAGGACGCTTGGCTCAGCTTCAATGGCGGTCTCTTCGCCGAGGTCGGATTCGGCGGCAGCCGAGACGGCGCGGAACGAGAGACCGGCAGCGCCGCGCTCGCCCTCGCCGAACGGCTCTTCCGCCATGCGCTCGAGGCGATCGGAGGGGAGCTCTGGGGCGGGGAGCTCGCGCAGATCGACGACATCCTCGCCGACGCGATGAAAGGCGCGTTGGCGGCGCGCACCGTTGCGGGCTGCCGGGTCGACGGCCGGATGCCGGCGGCGGCGCGGACCGGCTGGCGTCTGCGCATCTGGCGCGAAGCGGGCCGCAAGGGGCTGCCCGTCCTCACGCTTGCGCCGGGTGACGGCGGCTGGTGGGACGGGCGATTCGCGATTTCGGTCGGCGAGCGCGCGCCGGGTCCGGTCGAGATCGCGGCGCTTGGCGAGGCGGGCGTTGCGCTGCTCAAGTCACACGTGCCCGCGGTGCTGCGTCTGCCGGATGTTCCACCGGGTGCGCTCGCAACGCTGCCGGCGGCCTGGTCCGGCGGGCGGTTGCGCGCCGTCCCCTTTTTCGCGCAAGCGCACGGCATCGTGCCCGAGGCTTTGCGGCACGAGATCGCCGCCGAGTATCAGGCGTGGCTCGGTGCCGAGGCGGTTCCGGTGCGGGCCGAATTCCGGCCGCTGACACGGCTCTGACCGGCGGACATCGGGCGGCTGCACGGTCTCCGGCGACGGGCCTTCGGTCGTGCGGGAACGGGGCCCGGCCACGGCTTGCCCTGCTGCCATCGAGATGCTTTATGTCCGCTGATTGCGGGCCGGCGAGGCAGAGGCGCAACGCCTGGCTGCCGAGGCAGTGCGGCGAGACCCAAGACCAGAGGACGAAGCCATGGCCAACAAGGTGTATCCGAACGCGAAGGCGGCGCTCGATGGCGTGGTGAAGGATGGCCAGATCATCGCCGTTGGCGGCTTCGGCCTCTGCGGCATCCCTGAGGCGCTCATCGCGGCGCTGCGCGACAGCGGGGTCAAGAACCTCACGGCCATCTCGAACAATGCCGGCGTCGACGACTTCGGCCTCGGGCTCCTGCTCAAGACGCGCCAGATCAAGAAAATGATCGCGTCCTACGTCGGCGAGAACAAGGAGTTCGAGCGGCAGTTTCTGGCGGGCGAACTCGAGCTCGAGTTCACGCCGCAAGGCACGCTCGCCGAGAAGCTGCGCGCCGGCGGCGCCGGAATTCCGGCGTTCTACACGAAGACGGGCTACGGCACGATCGTCGCCGAGGGCAAGCCCGTCGCCGAGTTCGACGGCCAGATGTACGTGCAGGAGCGGTCGCTCAAGGCGGACGTCGCGCTGGTCAAGGCGTGGAAGGGCGACAAGGCCGGCAACCTCATCTATCGCAAGACGGCGCGGAACTTCAATCCGGTGGTGGCGACGGCGGGGAAGGTGACCATCGCCGAAGTCGAGATACTGGTCGAGACGGGCGATCTCGATCCCGATCACATCCACACGCCCGGCATCTTCGTGCAGCGCATCATCCACAACCCGTCGCCGGAAAAGCGCATCGAGCAGCGCACCGTGCGCAAGTCCTGATGGCGGGGGACGGGAGGCTGCGAGGAGGGGACCGATGGGTATCGCAGCGGAACGCGCCGAGTTGCCGACCACGGCACCGTTGCGGGTGCGCGCGGGCGGCGATGCTCGCAACGCGCTGACGGCCTTCGACCGCAGCGGACAAGCGGCGCGTGAGACACGCAGGGGCGCGGCGCGCGGGCGCATCCGGTGTCCGGTATGCTTCTGGCAGCCGCCGCGGTCGAGCGTCTGGTGCTGCCTGCCGATGGGCTCACCGGAGTTCTTCGCGGGCGGCTGTGGTCATGCCTGGAACACTTTCACGACGCGCGGGCGTTGTCCGGGCTGCAACCATCAGTGGCGGCACACGACATGCCTTCGATGTCAGGTCACTTCCCGGCACGAGGACTGGTATGCGACGCCGCCCGGAGCAGGGGCATCCCACGGACATTGAAGCGATCATCCGCGAGACGAAGCAGACGCCAACACGGACGAACGAGGAGACCGACATGGCCTGGACCCGGGAGCAGATGGCAGCACGCGCGGCCAAGGAGCTGCGCGACGGCTATTACGTTAACCTCGGCATCGGGCTTCCGACGCTGGTTGCGAACTACATTCCGGACGGCATCGACGTGATGCTGCAGTCAGAGAACGGACTGCTCGGCATCGGGCCGTTTCCGATGGAGAACGAGGTCGATCCGGATCTGATCAACGCCGGCAAGCAAACCGTGACGACGATCAAGGGCTCGAGCTTCTTCTCCTCCGCCGACAGCTTCGGCATGATCCGCGGCGGCCACATCAATCTCGCGATCCTCGGCGCGATGCAGGTGTCGGAGACGGGCGACCTCGCCAACTGGATGATCCCCGGCAAGATGGTGAAGGGCATGGGCGGCGCGATGGATCTCGTCGCCGGCGTCGAGCGCGTCGTGGTGGTGATGGAACACACGGCGAAGAAAAAGGACGGCTCGACCGACCTCAAAATCCTGCCGAAGTGCACGCTGCCGCTGACCGGCGTCGGCGTCGTGAACCTGATCATCACCGATCTCGGCGTGATGGAGGTGACGAAGCAGGGGCTCAAGCTTCTCGAGCTCGCCGACGGCGTAACGCGCGCCGAGATCGACGCGGCGACGGGCGTGAAGCTGCACTGAGCCGCTCTGGAGCGAGATCGGGGTCGGAAACGCGCGAAGCGAATTGACGCTGAGCCGCCGCTCAGCCTTTCGGCGGCTCGCAGTCGAGGCAGGCGCCGATCGCCGCCGTGACCGCCTTGGTCTTGTGGCCGAGCCACGGCGGAATCACCGCGCCGAAGCCGCCCGCCGGGCCGCCGGCGGCGATCACGAGCAGGTGGTCGGGGCTTTCCAGCGCGGGATAGACCGTTTCGCCGCGATCGCGCACGACGGCCCCCTTGCCGACCTCGGCCCACTCGGCGCGGCGGATGCGCGCGCGCTCATGGAGGAAGCGGGCGATGCGCGCCTTGTCCCAGCCCGCCCGCTCGATGTGCTCGCGCAGCTGCTTCGGCACGACGATCGCGTAATTGCCGGGATAGATCGAGTAGTGGCGCTGGTTGGCGCGCATCTCGGCGGCGAAGGTCTCGAGGATCTCCTCGGGCGACGTCGTCCACTCGTTCATGATCTGGCGCGGGGCCTGCGCCGCCATGACAGTGACGGCGGAGAGCCCCTTCGGAACGCCGCGCATCTCTGACAGCGGCGCCCAGCCGGTGTCCTCCTCGTCCTCGGCGATGCAATAGCTGAACTTGCCGGGATGGCCGAGCGTCGAGCGGTCGATGCCGCCGGGGCGAACCTCCAGGATGTTGATGAGACCGAGGCGAATGGCACGCCCGATAACGGCGGTCGCGCGGTCGCTGTTTGCGAGTGCGTTGAAGCCGCCGCTGGCGCCGATCTCATGCCGGATCGGGCCGTTGATGACGACGAGGATGGCGCAGCCGCCGGTGCTCGACGTCGTGCCATGCAGCAGAAACTCCTCTTTGAGCATCGCCGACCAGGCGGCGAGCACGACCGGAAAATGCATCGGCAGGCAGCCGGCCATCACCGCATTGACGGCGAGCTTCTCGGCGGTGACGGGCGTGCCGCGCACGGGCTCGATGCCGATCAGCTGGCCGGGCGCTGATCCGGCCCATGCAAGACAGGCTTCGACCGCCTCGGGCGTCGGCGGCACGACCGGAAGGCCGTCGGTCCAGCCGCGGGCGTGGAAGTGCTCCTGCACGGCAGCGAAATCGGCAAGATGGTAGGTCTTTGACGTCAGCGGCATTGCGGGAACCTTGCCGGCGGACTTGGCTGGACGGATGGGACGCGCGTTCGCGACGTCAGCATGAACCTCGCATTGCCAGACCCGTCGCTCAAGCCTTGCCGGCGCGGATCACCGGCGAGGCGATACTCTCGGCCATGATGTTGACGCAGGCGGGCTTGCCGGCGGCCGCGGCGGCGAGCGCTCGCTCGACGGCGGGCAGGAGGTCCTCGATGCGCTCGACAAGCTCGCCGTGGCCGCCGAGTGCTGCCACCACCTGGTCGTAGCGGGTCGGCAGCAGGTCGCAGCCGTGCATGCGGTTCTCGCCGTAGTCGCGCCGCTGGATCTGGCTCTCGGCGTTCCAGCAGGCGTCGTTGCCGAGGATGGCGACGAAGGGGAGCTTGTGGCGGACGGCAGTGTCGAACTCCGCCATGTGGAAGCCGAACGTGCCATCGCCCATCACCGCAATCACGGGCGCTCGTGGCTCGATGCGACGGGCGGCGATGGCCATCGGGATCGAGCCGCCGATGGCACCGGCGACGCCGTTGATCATGCGGCGGCGCACCGGGAGCAGGCTCTGCGCCCACTGGGCGAACTCGCCGCCGTCGCAGATGAGAACGGTATCGGGATCGCGGTCGACGATCGGGCGCAGCGCGCGGAAGACCTCGGCGGCATGGAGCTTGCCGGGCGTGCGCGACTTGAGCGCCCGCCAGCTCTCGGGCCGGTCGTCCATGAGGCTGCGCGCCTGCCTCAGCCAGTCGCCGGCGGGCGGCTCGAGGCGCGCCGCGCGCGCGAGCAAGGTCTCGAGCGCCGGCCGCGTGTCGGCGACGGCGCCGAGCACAAGGCTTGCGCCCTTCTCCTTTGCCGTGCGCTCGACGAGCGCGCCTTCCGGGTCGATCGAGATGATGCGGACGTCGTGCGGAAAGGGCGGCGCCTTGGTCCAGCGGATGGTGAAATCGAGGGCCTTGCCGAGCAGCACGACGAGGTCGGCTTCCCGGACGACGTCGGCGAAGGCGCCGATGGTCGCATCGTTGGCGCCGCGCGGGCTCTCGATGACGGCGGCGGGGGCGCCGGTTGCGGTCTCGAGGCGGGAGAGCTGGCTGCGGCCGGCGCGTCCCGAAAGCTGGGGTCCCGCAAGGATCACCGGCCGTCGCGCCTCGCGGATCGTCGCCAGCACGGCATCGGCGATCGCCGGCGCCAGGGCGACCGGGGACGGCTTGGCGCGAGCCGCATCGGGCCAGCGGACATTCTCGGGCGCGACCTCCTCGTCGAGGAGATCGGAGGGCAGGCTCAGGTGCACGGGGCCCGGGCGGCCTGCGGCAGCCAGGCGCAGCGCCTCGGCCACGTCCTCCCCGAGGCGGGCGGCTGATCGCGCCATCCAGGACGCTTTCGCGACCGGAGCGGCCATGTCGGCTTGCCGGATTTCCTGGAAGCCGCCGCGCCCGAGCTCCCAGGTGGCGGCGTGGCCCGAGAGGAGAAGCATCGGGCTTTCGGCCGAGAGCGCGGTGAAGAGCGCGCCGACGGCGTTGGCGTGCCCCGGTCCGCCGGTGACCATGGCGAGGCCGGGCTCGCCGGTGAGCCGGCCCCAGGCGTCGGCCATGTGAACCGCGGCCGCCTCGTGGCGGGTGTGAATGAGCTCCATGCGCGTGTCCACGGCCGCATCGAAGATCGACATGATGTGGTTGCCCGAGAGCGTGAAGACGGGCCGGGGCGCCAGCGTGGCGAGGGTCTTGGCGACGATATCGGCGCCGCGCAGCTTCTTGGTCATCGCTCCCATCCTTCAGATCGCATCGAGGCGGTCGGCGGGGCAGGCGCGGCTGTTGCCGGAAACGCGCGAGCCCCCTCGTCATCGCAGTGGCCGACAATGCCGCCCGCCGCGGCTGCGGTCCAGTGCCGTCCGCGGCATGGCGCCCAACCGCCGGCCGCGAGGCGGACGGTGCGGCAAGGCGCGGGGCGGCGAGACGGGCTCTGCGAAACACAAGGCGCCGGCGCGCAGTGCGGCCGCCGGCGAGGCTCAGACCAGTCGGCTCTGGTCGACGGCGGCGGCGATGAAGGAGGCAAACAGCGGGTGCGGCTCGAAAGGCCGCGACTTCAGCTCCGGGTGATACTGCACGCCGATGAACCACGGGTGGTCCGGATACTCGATCGTCTCCGGCAAGAGGCCATCGGGGGAGACGCCGCAGAACCGCATTCCTGCCGCTTCGAGGCGCTCGCGGTAGCGCATGTTGACCTCGTAGCGGTGGCGATGGCGCTCGAAGATGCGCGTCGTACCGTAGATTGCAGCGATCCGGCTGCCGGCCTCGAGGCGCGCTTCGTAGGCGCCAAGCCGCATGGTGCCGCCGAGGTCGCCACCGGCGCGCCGGCTCTCGAGCTCATTGCCGCGCATCCACTCGGTCATGAGGCCAACGACGGGCTCTTCGGTCGGTCCGAACTCCGTCGAGGACGCCGCCTTGATGCCGACGAGCGTGCGCGCGGCCTCAATCACGGCCATCTGCATCCCGAAGCAGATGCCGAAATAGGGAACCTTGCGCTCACGCGCGAAGCGGGCGGCCAGGATCTTGCCCTCCGCGCCGCGCTCGCCGAAGCCGCCGGGCACGAGGATGCCGTGCACGTTCTGCAGATAAGGCGCCGGGTCCTCGCGTTCGAAGACCTCGCTCTCGATCCACTCGAGATTGACACGGACGCGATTGGCGATGCCGCCGTGGACGAGCGCCTCGACCAGCGATTTGTAGGCATCCTTGAGGCCGGTGTACTTGCCGACGATGGCGATGGTGACCTCGCCCTCGGGGTGCGCAATGCCTTTGGAGATCGTCTCCCATCGGTCGAGCCGCGGGGCCGGCGCGCCCTCGATGCCGAAGGACGCCAGCACCTCGCCGTCGAGCCCTTCCCGGTGATAGGCGAGCGGCACGTCGTAGATCGAGGCGACGTCGAGCGCCTGAATCACTGCCGATTCCCGCACGTTGCAGAAGAGCGCGATCTTCCGCCGCTCCGCCTTCGGCACCTCGCGGTCGCAGCGGCACAGGAGAACGTGCGGCTGGATGCCGATCGAGCGCAGCTCTTTCACCGAGTGCTGCGTCGGCTTGGTCTTCAGCTCGCCGGCCGACGGAATCCACGGCAGCAGGGTGAGATGGACATAGACCGCGTGGTTGCGCGGCAGATCGTTGCCGAGCTGGCGGATCGCCTCGAAGAACGGCAGCCCCTCGATGTCGCCGACGGTGCCGCCGACCTCGACCAGCACGAAGTCGATGCCGTCGTTGCCGGAAAGAACGAACTCCTTGATGGCGTTGGTCACATGCGGGATCACCTGCACGGTGCCGCCGAGATAGTCGCCGCGCCGCTCCTTGGCGAGGATCTCCTGGTAGATGCGGCCGGTGGTGATGTTGTCGGAGCGCTTCGCGGGGACGCCGGTGAACCGCTCGTAGTGACCGAGATCGAGATCGGTCTCGGCGCCGTCGTCGGTGACGAAGACCTCGCCGTGCTGATAAGGGCTCATCGTGCCCGGATCCACGTTGAGATACGGGTCGAGCTTGCGGAGCCGGACCGAATAGCCACGTGCCTGCAGAAGTGCTCCGAGAGCCGCTGAAGCCAGCCCTTTGCCGAGCGAGGAGACCACGCCGCCGGTGATGAAGATGTACCGCGCCATGGGCCTCAAGAATACACCGGCGCGGAGCGATTCGAAGAGGAGATTCCGCGATTCCCCCTGCGACAGCATGTGGCGAGGCGCGCCGGGCCAGGCCGTCCCGTCCCGCGCCCGCCCGCTCAGCGATGGCTGTCTGTGCCCGCGGCGCCGGCCGCTGCCGGCTTTGGCTTCAGCCGCCGCACCCGGACGGCGACGATGCGGTTGCGCTGCTTCCTGACGATTTCGAACCGGTAGCCGTAGAACGTGAACGCCTGGCCGACGTCGGGGATCGTCTGCGCCTCGTGCATGATGAGCCCGGCAACGGTGGTCGCGGCCTCGTCGGGCAGATCCCAGTCCATTGCGCGGTTGAGATCCCGGATGGGCAGCGTGCCCTCGACGCTGACCGAGCCGTCGGCCTGATGACGGATCGACGGCTCGTTGGTGTCGTGCTCGTCCGCGATCTGGCCGACGATCTCCTCGAGGATGTCCTCCAGCGTGACGAGGCCCTGCACCTCGCCGTACTCGTCGACGACGAGCGCGAGCTGGGCCTTGCGCTTCAGGAACTGGCCAAGCTGGGCCTTGAGGCTCGTCGTGTCGGGGACGAACCAGGGCGGCGAAATGATCGTCTCGATGTCCAGCGTCTCCGGCTTCCAGTCGGCCCGTTGCAGCGCGGCGAGCAGATCCTTGGTGTGCAGGACGCCAATGATGTTGTCGGGTTCGCCCTTCCAGACCGGAACGCGCGAATACTGGCTGTTCAAGACCTGCGCGACGATCGTGGATGGGGGTTCGGCGGCGTTGATCGTCTCCATCTTGGTTCGGTGCACCATGACGTCGAGCACCTGCAGATCCTTGAGGTCGAGAATGCCGCCGAGCATGGCGGCGTCCGCCTCGGCAACGGCGCCGCCCTTGCGCTGCAGATCAATGGCGCCGCGGATTTCCTCGTCGGCGGCGAGAATGTTCGCGGCATCGTCGCGCTGCGTCGGCGTCAGCCTGAGGAAGAACCGGACAATGAACTGGATGCCGGTCGTAAAGGGCGAAAGCATCCAGATCAGGGCGCGCATGATCGGGGCGACGAAAAGCGCCGTGCGATCGGCCCAGGCGAGCGCATACGTCTTCGGCAGGACGGCCGAGAAGATGACGATCAGCGTCGTCATGACCACGGTGGCGTAGACGATGCCGATCTCGCCGACCAAGGCGACGGCAAGGCTCGAGGCGAGCGCGGCGGCGAGCACATCGACCATTGTGTTGCCGAGAAGCACGGCACCGATCAGCTTCTCGGGCGATCTGAGCAGGCGATTGACGAGCGCAGCCCTGTGGTTGCCCTCGACCTCGAGCGCATGCATCCGGGCACGGGAGGCGGCGGTCAGCGCCGTCTCGCTGCCGTTGAAGAAAGCGGACAGCAACAGCAGCAGAAGGATGGCGCCGAGCAGGGCTAGGATCTCAAGAGACATGGCACGGTCGCTGTATTCTCGGATCGGGAAGGCTTGTCATCGGGCTCCACGGCGGCGCGGCAGGAGAGAGACGCATCATGGCGCCGCGGTTTCGGCTGAGAGGAAGTCCTTGAGATCGACGATGTCGACGTCGCGGGTGATGAACGCCTCGCCAATGCCGCGCGCAAGAATGAACGTCATGCGTCCGGCGCGCACCTTCTTGTCCTGCGCCATCAGGGCGAGGAGCTGATCGACCCCGGGCCGCTCTGCGCCCGGGATGTCGCCGATCCGGGTCGGCAGCCCGACGGCGGCGAGATGGCGCGCCACGCGGTCCGCCGTTCCAGGCGGACACAGCTGCAGCCGCTCGGAGTATCGAAAGGCCTGGGCCATGCCGATCGCCACGGCCTCGCCGTGCAGGAGCCGGCTCGAGTAGCCGGCCCAGGCCTCGAGCGCGTGGCCGAAGGTGTGGCCGAGGTTGAGCAGCATCCGGTCGCCGGTCTCGGTCTCGTCGCGGGCGACGATCGCCGCTTTGGCCCTGACGCTCGTTGCGACCGCCGCGACCAGCGCAGTCGCGTCGTTGCCGAAGAGCGAACGCCAGTGGGCCTCGAGCCAGCCGAAGAAGGCGGCGTCGCCGAGCAGCCCGTACTTGACGACCTCGGCATAGCCGGCGCGCATCTCGCGGGCGGGAAGCGTCGCGAGCAGGTCGGTATCCGCGAGGACCAGGCTCGGTTGATGGAAGGCGCCGATCAGGTTCTTGCCGTGCCGGCTGTTGACGGCGGTCTTGCCGCCGACGGAGCTGTCGACCTGGGCGAGCAGCGTCGTCGGAATCTGGACATACCGGACGCCGCGGCGGACGATGCTCGCGGCGAAGCCGGCGAGGTCGCCGATGACGCCGCCGCCGAAGGCGATCACCACGTCGCTGCGCTCGAGGCCGAGTTCGAGCAGGCGGTCGCAGACGTCGGCCAGCTGATCGAAGCTTTTGGTCGCCTCGCCGGGGGGCAGAACGACGCTGCCCGCGACGAAGCCGTCCTCCCCGAGTGCCGCCGTGAGCGCCGGCAAATGGCGCGCGGCGACGTTCTCGTCCGTCACGATGGCGGCCCTGCGGGCGCCCGTGCACGCGCGGATACGGTCGCCGGCGGCCGCCAGCAGGTTCGAGCCAACCCACACCTCGTAGCTGCGCTCGGCCAGGGCGACCGGGATCACGGCCGGCGCGGCCGGTCTATCGAACGACGGCGGCTCGTCACCGGATTGAGGCGCGTCCGGCGTCGCAGCGGACCGGCGGGGCTCGGGGGCTGTCACGGTGTCCTCGTGGTGTCCGGCGCCTCGGGCGAACCGGCCGTGACCGCCGTCTCGGCGGCCGCGCGGCGGGCGAGTGCGGCGAGGATCTCGCCGACGATCACTTCGTGCGGCACGTCGCGGCTCTCGATGGTGAGCTCGGCCATGGCATAGACCGGGTAGCGGACGTCCATGAGCCGGCGCATGACCGCCTCGGGATCGTCCGCCTTGAGCAAGGGCCGATTGTCGCGCTTCATCACCCGGCGCATGAGCACGGGAAGATCGGCCTTTAGCCAGATGGCAAAGCCCGACTTGCGGATGTTGGCCCGGGTCTCGGGATTCATGTAGGCGCCTCCGCCGGTCGCCAGAACCTGCGGACCGGCGGTGAGCAGGCGGGCGATGACCCGGCGCTCGCCGGCGCGAAAGTAGTCCTCGCCGTGCTCCGCAAAAATCTCGGGGATGGTCATGTGGGCGGCGCGCTCGATCTCGTCGTCGGCGTCGATGAAAGGCAGCGACAGGGCGTTGGCGAGCCGCCGGCCGATCGAGGACTTGCCGCACCCCATCAGCCCGACCATCACCAGGGAGCGGGTGCCAAGCCACCTTCGGATTTCATCGGCCTGGGCGTCGCTCGCGGACAACGGCTTTTTCCAATGGAGGCGAATCATGCGGTGCTCGATAACATGGCCGCTTCGCGGATGGCGAGGTCCGATCGGCGAAGGGTGTACGGCGGGAGGTCCGAACTGCGCCGGTCATCCGCGCGGCGGCACGGGTGGTCGTCCCGGCGCGGGCGGCGCGCCGGGCGGCACCGGCAGGGCTTGTGAACGGTCGGGCCACAATGGGGTCACTATAGCGGATTAGGGGTCGAGGGTCAGGTCGAGACGATGCCAAGTCTGTTCCGCTTCCTGTTCGTCATCATGATGCTGTCCGCATCGGCGGCCGGCGTGCTCTATGTGCTCGCCGAGTTCTTCGAGCCGGAGCAACGGGAAGTGATCACCACCGTCCCCGGTGTCAAGGTGCGCCGCTGAAGGGGTTCGAGGAATGCCGGGCAAGGCTCGCCAACGTGTGCGGGTTCTCGCGGTGCTGCTTTGGGCGGCGGCCGGGTTCTGCGGGCCCGCGGCGGGCGAGGATGCCTGGAACCCGTTTCAGCGGCGAGAGCAGATAGACCGGGAGCGCCGCCAGCCCGCGCGCGCCGAGCCGGAGCGGCCGCCGCCGCTTGCGCCGATGGACGGCGCCGGGGGTCCGTCCTGGCGCGAGGGACCCCGGCCGGCCTGGGGACAGCGACCGGCCGAGCCCGTGGCGGGGCCCGCGCTGAGCGAGAGCGGTGCAGGCCCCGTGATACGGGAAGCTCTGCCGCCGCCCGGTCCCGCCGTGGTCGCGGTTGAGCGGGCGGAGCTGCAACCTGTCATGACCGCGGACGGCAGCGGATTGCCGGCCGAGATGTGGCACGGTGTCGATCTGCGCGCGGTCGAAGAGCTTCTCAGCAGGCTCGAGATGCCGCCTCGATCGCGCGCCCTGCGCGGCCTGTGGCGGCGCCTGTGGACGGCGCAGGCGAGCCCGCCCGCAGGAGCAGCCGCTCCGGCGCATTTCGAGGCGATGCGTCTTGAAGTCTTGTTCCGGTCCGGTCTCCTCAAAGAGGCCGAGGCCCGAGCACAGGCGATCCCGGAGAATGAGGGACCGCTCCTCGCGGCCGTGCGGGCGCGCCTCGCCATCGCGCTCGGCGATCGCGAGAGCGGCTGCGAACCGGCCCGGCGGCTTGCCGGGGTTGCGGCGGATCCATCCCCGATGAAGGGCGAGATGCTGCTTCTGTCCGCTTACTGTGCGGCGGCCGGCGGCAACGTAGACGGGGCACGCCTCGCGCTCGAGATCGCTGGGGCGGAGGGCGCATCGGCGGCGTTTGCGGCTTCGGCGCTCGATGCCATTTCGGCGGGTCATCCCTTCCGGCCGGGCGCGGTGCGGCGGCTGACCCTCATCGACTACCGCTTCCTCGAGCTTGCGAGGGGCGAAGCGGGGGCCGACCTGCTGGCGGCGGCCGAGCCGCCGCTCCTGGTGGCGCTTTCGCACGACGGCAAGGCAGCCCCGCATCTGCGGATCGCGGCCGCCGAGGCTGCAACCCGCAGCAACGTCCTCGATCCCGCGATGCTCGCCGAAGTTTACAGGGCGACGGCTCCGGCGGGCGGCGACGTCGGAGATCCCATGGGCACGGGCGGCGATCCGGCCGCGCGCCGGGCCAATCTCTTCCGCGCGTTCGAGGCGGAGCGCACGCCGATGCGCAAGGCCCGCTTGATGCGGGCCCTTCTCGATGACGCGCGCCGCGCGGGGCTTGGCAGTGCGGTCGCGGTCGCGCTGGCGCGGGGGCTCGAGAGCCTGGTTCCGGCCGCGGAGGTCGGCTGGATTGCGGAGACGGCGATTGAAGTCGGCCTGGCGGCCGGGCGCCCCGACGTCGCCCGCCGCTGGCTCGATTTCGCCCAGCGCGACCGCGGCGAAGGGCTTCAGCACTGGCGCCTGCTTGCCGATCTCGCCGACGCCGGCTGGCGCGGGCCGCGCGGCGAGAGCTTCCCGGCGGTGGAACATCTGGCCCTGCGGGGGCGGTTTGCGAGCGAGTCGCTGCACCGGCTCGTCACCGTGCTCGATGCACTCGATTATCAGATCCCCATTCCGCTCTGGCAGGAGGCGAGCCGCACGCCGCAGCCCAAGGAGGGCCACCTGCCCGAGACCGGCGTGCTAAGCCATCTGCAGGAGGCGTCGCGGCGCCGCGAGCTCGCGCGGACCGTGCTGCTCGCGGCGCAGGCGCTCGGTCCGGCCACGGCCGATCGTGCTCATATCATCGCGCTCGGCGACGCGGTGCGGGCGCTCAGGCGGGCCGGGCTCGAGGCGGACGCCCGGGCGCTGGCCGTCGAGGCGGCGATCGGCGGTTGGCCGCGGATGGCAACCGAATGAGGCGGATCGCGCGGGGCGATCGCAGCCGGCCGCCTGACGCCCGAGGCTCGGCGAAGGCCGGCGCCGCGACCGTCAGGCGTCGGTGGATGCGCCGCCTTCCCGCCGCCGCCGCGCTCGGCGATCGAGCATGTTGAGGCCCTCGACGAGCACCGAGAAGACCATCGCGGCATAGAGGTAGCCCTTTGGCACGTGGGCGCCGAAGCCCTCGGCGATCAGCACCATGCCGATCATCAGCAGGAACGCCAGCGCCAGCATGACGATGGTCGGATTGGCGTTGATGAAGTTGGCGAGCGGCGTCGCCGCCACCAGCATGACGATCACCGTGACGACGACCGCGATCACCATGACCGGGATATGCGGCGTCATGCCGACGGCAGTGATGATGCTGTCGATCGAGAAGACGAGATCGAGGAGCAGGATCTGGCTGATGGCGGCACCCATGCCGAGGGCAACGGTCCTGCGGTCGAACAGATCGGGGCCCGGATCGGGATCGACGCGGTGATGGATCTCCTTGGTGGCCTTCCAGACGAGGAAGAGACCGCCGGCAATGAGAATGAGGTCGCGCCAGGAGAAACCGTTGCCGAGAATCGTGATGACCGGCGTGGTGAGCTTGACGATGAAGGCGATCGTGGTGAGGAGCAGCAGGCGCAGCACCAGCGCGCCGGCGATGCCGATGCGGCGCGCGCGGGCGCGCTCGCTCGCCGGAAGCTTGTTGGTCAGGATCGAAATGAAGATCAGGTTGTCGATCCCGAGGACGACTTCCATGGCGATGAGCACAAGGAGCGACATCCAGACGGCCGGGTCTTGGGCGAGGGCCAGGAGCTGGTCCATGGATCAGCATCTCCGCACGGCGATGACGTGTCTTAGAGACAACGCGAAAAAGCGGCATGAGAACCATGCCGCTTGCCGCTCCCTTCATGGCTGAATTGGACGCGCTAGCGCAAGAGCGTCGTCACGAACTCGGTGACGGCCGGGAGGTATCCTTGCTCGCACACCGACTTCGGCACGAAGGCGCAGGCAACCTCCTTCGAGCCCGACGCTATCATGTCAAGCGCCACGTAGACGATGACGGCGAGGCCGACCCAGCTGATCCACGGGTGACGCGCCAGAAGGCCCGCGATGTAGGTGGCTGCGACGGCCATCAGGATGACCGCGACGGCAAGACCGACGACCAGAATCCAGATGTTGCCTTTGGCCGCACCGGCGACCGCCAGCACGTTGTCGAGCGACATGGACACGTCGGCGATGATGATCTGGTTCAGCGCCGGCCAGAAGCCCATCGAGGCGCTCACGGTCCCGGCAGCCGCCGCGCCACCGGCCGCGGCGGCGCCCAGGGAGTGCGCCTCGTGCGCAGGCGCGCGCAATTCGCGGTACATCTTCCAGCAGACCCAAAGCAGCAACAGCCCGCCGGCCAACGTGACCCCGACGATGGCGAGAAGTTGCGTGGTCATGGCGGCGAACACGACACGCAGAACGACCGCGCCCGCAATGCCCCAGAAGATGACCTGCGAGCGGATCTCAGGGGCCACGCGCGATGCGGCAAGCCCCACGATGATGGCGTTGTCGCCGGCGAGCACGATGTCGATGAGAATCACCTGGAACAGCGCAATCGCCTGCTCCTGCCAGTCGAAGGGCAGCATCATTCCCCCAGGGTTAAGAGACGTTCCGTTTCACGTGCGAGTGCTCAAAGGCGCGGGCACCGGCCGATGGCGGGGCAGCGGCTGCTTGTCCTCAGCCCGCCGTGCGCGCGGCCGGACCTCACGGGGTCATCCAGGATGAGCCGAGCGCAGTCGCGAGGGCGAAGCCGGCAAAAAGCAGCAAGCCGGAATAGTCCCAGGCGGTCGGCCCGGCACTGTCGTGCGGCGCCCGATACCACCAGGCGTAGGCGCCGACAGCAAAGCCGACGGCGACGAGCCCGCTCGCCACGATGGCCATCGGGAGCGGATCGAAGGAGCCGGATGAGACGATGAGCGCGGCAATCACAATGGTTGCTGCGACGGTGAGGGCCCGACGCGCGGCCGTCGGGACGATCGGCACCCGACGGTTGAGCAGCGAGCCATGGTCGACGGTCCGGGTCTCCGCCATGCGAGCCTCCTCTGTGCTAACCGCTTCCCGATCGGCGTTCCATGACCTTCCGGTCAAAGCTGACGATGGCGCCGAACTCCGAGGCGGATGGAGAGAGGTTGGGCGTTCGCGTGCGCAGGCTCAATTCCGTTCGAGACCCGATGCGTTTTCGCGTGGGATACTTAACCTACGTAAAAATACGGGCTGTTGAACTCGCTGGATGGAGCCCCTAAGTGCGAAGGCGTTGGTATCTCCCGGGGTCGTTGGATGGTTCCGTGCGGCATGAAGACATGGCCCTAGACCGGGCACTTCAGATACATCCCGTGCTGCTCATTCCGGGGTTTCTCGGCCTTCTGCTGCTGCTCGATTGGGCCACCTACGTGCCTTCGTTCGCGCCGCTCGGGATCACACCGTGGAATCCCTCGATCGGGTTGGCACTCGGCTTCGTGCTGGTCAAGGGGCCGGCTTACCTCCCGCTGCTGGCGCTTGGCACACTTCTCTCGGATCTCCTCGTTCGCGGCCTGCCGCTTCCGCTTTCGAGCCTTCTTGTCGAAGTGGCTGCGGTCAGCGTCGTCTACATGTTCGGACTTTGGCTTCTCTGGCGCAGCAAGCCGCCTTTCGACCCTGCCCTCGGATCGATGCAAGACCTGCAGCGGCTCGCCGTTTTCGCCACGGTGTCGGCCGCCGGCGTCGCCGCCGCCTATGTGGGCGGGCTTGTCTGGGGCGGCAACCTGCCGGCAGACGAGTTCCTCGCCTCCGCGCTGCGGTACTGGGTCGGCGACACCATCGGGATCATGGTGGTCACGCCGTTCATGCTTCTGCTCGTGCGCTCCGGTCGGCGACCGATGCTGACGCGGGAGTTCGTCGCGAGCCTTGCGCTGGTGCTCGTCTCGGTGCTGGTGGTGTTCGCACCAGAACACAGACTGCAGACGCAGCTCTTCTACGTGCTGTTCCTGCCGATCGTCTGGATCGCGCTCAGATCAGGCCTCGAGGCGGTTTCGACTGCGCTTCTCGTGATGCAGGTCGCGATCATGGTGGTTCTGCACGCCGGCAAGCAGGATGCCGTGAACGTGACCGAGGTGCAGGCGTTCCTGCTTGTGCTGGTGTGCGCCGGGCTTGCCATCGGCGTTCTGATTCGCGAACGGCAGCGCAACGAAGAGAACGTCCGCTTACAGCAGGCGGCGATCGCCAAGGCTGCGCGGCTTGGCAGCATGGACAGGCTGACCACGTCCATCGCACACGAGATAAATCAGCCCCTGACGGCAATCGGGAATTATTCCAAGGCGGCCGTCCGGGCGCTAGACCAGACGCCGGCGGATATCGGATCGGCGCGCGATGCGGCGGTCAAGGCCGCGGGGCAAGTAGCCCGGGCGTCGGCCGTGATCGAGCATCTGCGCAACCTCTTCATTCTCGGACGCGTGGAACTGGCGCCGGCGCCGGTAAGCCTGCTGATCGAGGAGTCGATCGAGCTGGTCCGGCCGGAGCTTGCGCGCGCGTCCGTGCGCATCGAGACGGAGATCGCGAGGGGACTTCCCGACGTCATGGTGGATCTCCTGCAAGCCGAGCAGCTCATCACGAATCTGTTGCGTAACGCCATCGAGGCCATGCGCGACACGCCGGCGCCCAAGCGGCGGATCCGGCTGACGGCCTCAGGACACGGCCCGGCAGAGGTCGAGATCCGCATCACCGATTCGGGGCCAGGCTTTCCGGCCGGCTTCCGGCTTGCCACGAACGTGCCCAACCTGACGACGAAGCCTGAAGGTCTTGGCATCGGGCTGACGCTCTGCCATTCGATCGTCGAGGCGCACGGCGGCCGCATGTCGATCAGCGAGGCGGGCGTGCCGGGCACCGTGTCGTTCACCCTGAAGGCCGCGTGCGCGGCTGTCCCGTCGGGAGGAGATGTGCATGCAAGCGCCAACTGAACTGTGCATCGTCGAGGATGACGACGCCGTACGCGATTCGCTTTTGGTGCTGTTGCGCAGCCACGGACTCGAGGCAACCGCGTTCCCATCGGCCGAGGCTTTTCTTGCGCACCTCGATGCCGGGGCGTCGCCCGCGTGCATCGTCTCGGACGTGAAGATGACGGGCATGTCGGGGCTCGATCTGCTGGCGGAGGTCAAGCGGCGCGGGTCGCCCGCGCCGATCATCCTCATCACCGGTCACGGCCAGATCAGCATGGCGGTCGGCGCCATCAAGTCGGGCGCCGAGGACTTCATCGAGAAACCGTTCGACGAGGCGGTGCTGGTGGAGGCGATCCGGCGGGCGGCCGAAAAGGGGGCGCGGCAGGCGGGCGTGCAGACCACGCGCGAGCAGATCCGGGCGCGGGTCGCCGAGCTTTCCAGCCGGCAGCGCGAGGTGATGGATCTCGTCGTGCAAGGCTACTCAAGCAAGGAGATCGCCGCCAAGCTCGGCATCAGCCCGCGCACGGTCGAGACGTATCGGCTGTGGATCATGGAGAAGATGGACGCGCGCAACCTCGCCGATCTGGTGCGCAAGGTGAGCCTGATCGAGGCGGCCTGAGCGTGCGGGGAGCGTTGGCGCGCGGGCCCTCCGCCGCCACACATCGGAGCCTGGCGGCGCGGCGGAGAGCAAGGCGCCGGGAGCAAGGCGCCGGTCGTCCGGCGCGTCAGGCGTCAGCCTCATCGCCGGGCCTTGCGGTGCGCTGCGCAAGCGTCGCGCTCAGGTCCAGCGGGCCGTGTCCTTGCGGTCCTCGGCCGTGAGGAGCGTCGTCGTGTAGACGACGGTGTCGGTGCAAAGGTCATAGCGGCGGCTCAGCTTGCGGCGCACCTCCGCCTCGACCTCGTTTTCGGGGATCTTCGATCGCTCCCACATGGCGAGGCTTGGCCGTCGCGTCATGAGGAGCGAGCGGATCAGGCCGGGCGCCGGGTCCGGAACGATGCGCCAGAGGCCGATGATCTGGCTGTCGTAGGATGCCTCGAAGTCGGGCCAGGCGGCTTCGCAGAGCGACAGGAACTCGCTCCAGTTCCCGGCCGGAGTTTCGAACCAGCGGAAGGCGAAGCTGCCTTGCCGGCGCGGCGGGTCCGGGGTGGCGGGGCGCACGGTCGGCTGCATGGCCTCGGCGGTCACGTCGCGGACGTCGGGGAGCGCCTTGAGCGGGCGGAGGGCCGAAGCGAGGTCCGCGCCGTTGGGCCAGACGGTGATCGCCGTGAGCTCGTCGCGCGGGCGGCCGATCTGCGGCCGCCAGATCCCGTAGAGGGCCCCGCCGTGCCGTTCGATCTCGGGCCTGGCGCGAGAGGCAACCGCCGCGGCGACCGCTGCCCAGGCGAGCGGCGCGCAACGGACGTAATGGTGGAGGTACATGGGCGAACCATTGACCGGTGACAGAACGCGCGCGAGGGCTCCAGTCCGAGTGAGGGCTCAGGCGGTCTTGCGCCAGTCGTCGCCGTAGTCGGCGCGGACCTGCTCGAGCGAGCGCTCGCGGTGTTTGAGCCACCAGCCGTATTGCACGGGCCAGTCGTCCATGGCGTCGAACGGCTTGCGGCCGAGCGCGATTTCGGCCATCTGCGGCCAGCTCGGGTTCGCCAAAGCCTCGCGGCCGATGGCGATCAGGTCGGCGTCGCCTTTTACAAGAATGTGCTCGGCATGGTGCGGGTCGACGATGAGCCCGACGGCGATGGTGCCGATGCCGGCTTCGCGCTTCACCTTGGCGGCGAACGGCACCTGGAACCCCCAGCTGCGCTTGATGCGCGCCGTCGTCGCCGAGCCGGTGAGCCCGCCCGAGGAGCAGGCGATCAGGTCGATGCCGCGCTCCTTGAGCGCCCGGGCGTAGGCAACCGAGTCCTCGATCGACCAGCCGCCGTCGACGCCATCGACCGCCGAGATGCGCACCGACAGCGGCATCCCCTTCGGAACGGCCGCGCGCACCGCCTCGGCGAGTTCGAGCGGAAAGCGCGTGCGGCCCTCGAGATCGCCGCCGTAGGCGTCGTTGCGCTTGTTGACGAGCGGCGAGAGGAACTGATGCACGAGATAGCCGTGCGCGTTGTGGATCTCGATCATCTCGAAACCGGCCTCGACGGCGCGGCGCGCGGCGCTCGCCCAGTCGCCGATGAGCTTCTTGATGTCGGGGATCGAGAGCGCGGAGGGCGCGATCCAGCCGGGGCCGAGCGGCTCCGACGTCGGCCCGACGATCTCCCACTTGCGATCGCCGCGGGCGAGATCCTCGGGCGTCAGCGGGCCGTTGCCGTGCCAGGGCCGCTGCATCGAGCTCTTGCGGCCGCCGTGGCCGAGTTGGATCGCCGGCACGACCTTCTGCGCTTTCATGAAATCGGCGATGCGCTTCAAGGCGCGGGCATGGGCATCGGACCAGAGCCCGAGACAGCCGTTGGTGATGCGTCCCTGCTCGGTCACCCCCGTCGCCTCGACCATCACCAGGGCGGGTCCGCCGAGCGCCAGGCGCGCGTAGTGCCCGAGATGCCAGTCGTTGGCGATGCCGTCGACGGCGGAATAGGTCGCCATCGGGGAGATGATGAGGCGGCTCCTGAGGGTGAGGTCGCGGAGCTGGATCGGCGTGAAGAGAAGCGGCTTCGACATCGGATGGACCGGTCCTTTGGGCCAATGGCGGCAGATAGCGGAAGATGATTGTCTCGCCGGCGAGCGTGCCAGGGCAGAGGGTGCGCGAGCCAGTGGTCAGATCGTCACGATCACCTTGCCGACGACCGAGCGCGCTTCGAGCGACTTGATGGCGGCGCCGGTCTGGCTGAGCGGGTGGATGCGGTGGATGTGCGGCTTGAGGCGTCCGGCGGCGACCGAGGCCAGGATCTCCTCGAGGTTGCGCCGCTGCCGTTCGGGCTCGCGGACCGCCATCTCGCCCCAGAAGACACCGATTACGGAGCAGCTCTTGAGCAGCATGAGGTTCAGCGGGATGCGGGGAATCTGACCGGCAGCGAATCCCACGACGAGGAAGCGGCCGCCCCAGGCGATGGAGCGGATCGCCGCCTCGGCGAAGTCGCCGCCGACGCAGTCATAGACGACGTCGACGCCCTTGCCGCCGGTGAGTTCGCGCAGGCCCTGCTTCAGGTCGCCGGTTGCGTAGTTAAAGGTCTCATCGGCGCCGTGCGCGCGGCAGGCCGCGAGCTTTTCGGGCGAGGAGGCGACGGCGATGACACGTGCCCCCATGGCCTTGCCGAGTTCGACGGCGGCGAGGCCGGCGCCGCCCGAAGCGCCGAGAACGGCGAGCGTTTCGCCCGCCTTGAGCCCGGCGCGGTCCTTGAGCCCGTGCAGGCCCGTGCCGTAGACGATCGGCGTGCCGGCGGCCGCTTCGAAGGAGACGCCGTCCGGGATCTTCACGAGCGCGTCGGCCTTGACGGCGGCAAGCTCGCGCGCGCCGCCCCAGCCGATATAGCCGCAGACGCTGTCGCCGGGCTCAAGGCGGGTCACGTTCGCTCCCGCGCTCTCGACGATGCCGGCGATCTCGGCGGCCGGCGAGAACGGCAGCTCGGGCCTGTACTGGTACTTGCCGCGCGTGATGAGCGTGTCGAGGAAATTCAACGCGGCCGCCTTGACGCGAACCACGACTTCATCCGGCCCGGCTTCGGGCGGCGGCAGCTCGGCAAGGGTGACGGCGTCCGGCCCATCAAGTGTCCGGCAGATGGCGGCGAGCATCGGATTGACTCTCCGGCGATAGCGGCGGGTGAGAAGTCAGGATGCGGGGCGCCGGCGCCGACGGCAAGTGATTGCAGTCCGCCGCTCGATCTGCTTTTCCCGCGTTTTGGGTGCAAGGATGTGATTCGAGCGGTGCGGCAGGCGCGGCGCGCGCAGCCTTCGTTCGGCGTCTCCGGTTGCGTTCGCGTGGGAGATCACGGGAAGTCGGCTGGAGGGGACATGCGGTGCTGGGTGGCATGGGCGGCCGCTGGGCTGGGGCTCGCTGCCGCCGTGCAGTGTGCGCGGGCGGAGGTTTGTCAGGACGGCAAGGGCGGCCTCGGCGTCGCCCGGATCGTCGAGATCGACACGACGGGCGGCCCGGTTTTCGGCTCGTTGACCAAACGGCCGCGCGAAAAGAGCTTTCTCGGTCCCAAGGAGGTCGTTCTCACGTTCGACGACGGGCCGATGCCGGGCGTTACCCGTTCGATTCTCGAGACGCTCGACCGCTTCTGCACCAAGGCGACCTTCTTCTCGGTCGGCCGGATGGCCGTTGCCTATCCCGACCTCGTGCGCGAGATCCTCAAGCGCGGACACACGCTCGGCACACACACCTGGTCGCATCCGATGAACCTGCCGCGGCTGAAGGGTCGGCAGGCCATCGACCAGATCGAAAGCGGCTTTGCGGCGGTGGCGCTCGCCGCGGGCCAGCCCATCGCGCCGTTCTTCCGCTTTCCGGGCCTCAGCGACAGCGCCGCGCTGGTGCGCCATCTCGAGGAGCGCGGCATCGCGACCTTCACCGTCGATGTCGTCTCGAACGACAGCTATATCGCGGATCCCGAGCGGCTCGTCGAGCGGACGCTCATGCAACTCGCGGCTGAGAGCGGCGGCATCGCGCTCTTTCACGACATCAAGCCGCAGACGGCGAAGGCGCTGCCCAAGCTGCTCGCGGAGATGAAGGCGCGCGGCTATCGCATCGTGCACATGCGGGCGAAGGCGCCGTTCGAGAAGGACGAAAGCTATGATACGGCCCTGCGCGCGCACCTCGCGCGGGTGTCGCCGCTTGCGACGCGCCGCCTCATCGCAGTGACCGAGGCGCCGGTTGCGCCGGCGCCCGCCGTGTCGCCGCCGGATGCGCGGGAGCCGGCCGCGACGGCCACAATGGCGGGCGATGGAGAGGACGTCCTGCAGATCGCCGGGGACCCCAAGGCGGGCCAAGGCGATGCAGTCGTGATGCAGCCGGTTCTCAAAGCGGCGCTTGGCGATGCGGCCGCGACCAGAGCGTCCGTTGGTACGGATGCCGACAGCGTGCGCTCGCGCACGCGCCGCGCCGTGATCGCGCGGCGTCATGCGGCGAACCAGCAGGATGCCGCGGTGTCTGCGTCGCAAGCCGATCTCAGGGGCAGAGCGAACCAACAAGGCGTCTTGCCGGTCGGGCGCGCCGCCGCGGGGCGAGCGAAGCAAACGGCCGTCCCGCCACCGGCCGGCCTGACGGCTTCTGGCGTAGCGGAGCCGCGCGAGGCGCGCATCGAAAGCAGCGGCCCGCACACGGTCTCCAAGCCGCCGCCACTCAGGTCGTCGCTGCGGCCCGAGCCGAGCTGGTCGGAACGCCTCGTCGAGGAGACGGGCCGGACCGGCAACTAGCGAGTCCGCCCCGATCAGGCGGCAAGCCCGCGCTTCCGCAGCATCGCCTTCGAGGTCGGCAGGCGGCCGCGAAACAGCGTGTAGGCTTCCGCCGGATCGCGGCGGTTGCCGGCGGCGTAGATGAATTCCTTGAGGCGCTTGGCCGTCTGAGCATCGAAGATGTCGCCGGCCTCTTTGAAGGCGTCGAAGGCGTCGGCGTCCAGCACCTCGGACCACATGTAGCTGTAGTAGCCCGCCGCATAGCCGCCACCTGAGAAGATGTGCGCGAAATGCGGCAGGCGATGGCGCATGACGATCTCGCGCGGCATGCCGCGGCGCGCGAGCAGGTCGTGCTCGAAGCGCGCGATGTCGAGACCTTTCGCGTCCTCGAGCGTGTGCAGTTCGAGGTCGGCGAGGGCGGAGGAGACATATTCGACCGTGGCAAAGCCCTGGTTGAAGGTGCGCGCCGCCTCGAGGCGCCGGACGAGCGCGGCCGGAATCGGAGCGCCGGTCTTGTAATGACGGGCGAAGCGTTCGAGGATCTCGGGCTCCGACAGCCAGTGCTCGTAGAGCTGGGAGGGCAGTTCAACGAAGTCGGTCGCCACAGCGGTCCCTGCGATCGAGGGATAGGTGACGTCCGAGAGGAGGCCGTGCAGGGCATGGCCGAACTCGTGGAAGAGCGTGCGGGCGTCGTCGAAAGAGAGCAAGGCGGGCTCGCCCTCGCCGCCGCGGGCGAAGTTCATGACGTTGACGATCACGGGACGCTCGATGCCGCCGAGCTTCCTTTGGCCGCGGAAGGCGCTCATCCAGGCACCGGAACGCTTGGAGGGGCGGGCGAAGTAATCGCCCATGAAGATGCCGACATGACGGCCTTTGGCGTCCTGCACCTCGAAGGTGCGCACGTCGGGATGGTACTTCGGCAGATCGGACCGCTCCTTGAAGGTGAGCCCGAACAGGCGTTCCGCGGTGTAAAAGGCCGCCTCGATGATCCGGTCGAGCTGCAGGTAGGGCTTGATCTCGGCCTCGTCGAGATCGAACTCGGCCTTGCGCACCTTCTCCGCGTAATGCCGCCAGTCCCATGCTTCGATGCGGATGTTCTGGCCCTCGCGCCGCGCGAAGCTCTCGAGGCGTTCACGCTCGCGGGCCGCCTGCTGGACGGCCGCGTTCCAGACCTCGTCGAGGAGCGCCCGCACGGCGGCGGGAGTCTTCGCCATGGCGTCGTCGAGACGGAATTCTGCGAAGGTGCGGTAGCCGAGGAGACGGGCGCGTTCCTGCCGCAAGGCGATCGTTTCGGCGGCGATGGCGCGGTTGTCGTGCTCGTTGCCGTTTTCGCCGCGGCGGGTCCAGGCGCGGAACGCCTGCTCGCGCAGGTCGCGGCGCGTCGAGAACTGCAGGAACGGCTCGATGCTCGACCGCGCCAGCGTGATGACATGCTTGCCCGGCATCCCGAGGTCGGCCGCGGCGCGCGCGGCGGCCGCGCGCACGAAGTCGGGCAGGCCGGCCAAGTCGCGCTCGCCTTCGAGGACGAGACGGAAGGCCTGCTCGTCGGCGAGAATGTTCTGCCCAAATCGGGTGCCGAGCGCGGCGAGCCGTTCGTTGATCTCGGCCATGCGCTTCTTGGCGCGCGCGTCGAGGCGGGCGCCAGCGCGCACGAACGCGGTGTGCGTTCGCTCGAGGACGCGGGCCTGCTCGGCGTCGAGCTTGAGCTTGCCGCGCCGCTCGAAAAGGTCGTTCACGCGCTTGAAGAGATCCGCGTTGAGCAGGATCGCGGTCGAATGGCGGGCGAGGCGCGGCGCCATCTCGCGCTCGATCGCCTGCAGCTCGGGGCTCGTGTCAGAGGCGGCGAGATTGTAGAAGAGGCGCGAGATACGGCTGAGCAGCCGTCCCGCGTTCTCGAGCGCCGCGATGGTGTTGGTGAACGTCGGCCGCGTGCGGGCGCGCGCAATGCGCTCGATCTCGCGCTCGTGCGTCTTGAGGGCGGCCTCGAACGCGGGCAGATAATGCTTCGGTCTTATGGCTTTGAAGGGCGGCAGGCCGAAGCGGCCCTTCCAAGGCGTCAGCAACGGGTTTGCGACCGGTTTGTCAGGCCGTTTCGCGACAGACGTCCGTCCTCTTCGCGCGGCAGCTTTGCGCGCTCGCGCCGCAGCCGGCGCGCGCCCCGGTCTCGCGGGCTTGGCCATCACCCTCTCTCCCTCTCGAAGCCAACGAACTGTCCGGCCGGCGCGCCGCGCGCAGAGGAGCGTGCGAGCATGCCTCTCGGCAATCCGTCGGGGCGCTTCCTGATCATGTCCGCCGCGCGTTTGCAAGCGTCATGCCCGCCGGCGGGCGCCGTCAAGCGGCCGCGCGCGCCTCCGCGTCGATGTGAGCGACGAGCCCGGCGTCGAGACCGAGCGCGCTGGCAATCCCGACGAGAAAGTCATGCTCCTGCTGCGCGTCGAGGTCGATCGCGAGGCGCGCCGCCGTGAAGAGCTGAATGGCATCCGCCTCGCTCTCGACGCCTGCCGCGATCTCCTCGGGCGTCGCCGGATTGTTGAGCTCGCCGGCCAGAAACGCCTCCGCCTCCCGGCCGAGACCGGCCTGCTGCAAGCTGGCGAGAACGCGCTGCTGCTCGGACCGGTCGATGCGCCCGTCGGCCGCAGCGGCGGCAATCATGGCGCGGATATAGCGGATCGCGCTCTCGTTCGAGACGGCATCGGCATCGAAGCCGGAGCCGGCGGGTGCGACGGCGAGGCGTTGCGGACCGGTCACCGGCGGCCGCCCGGCCTGATAGTTCTGGAGCGCCTTGTAGGCGAGCCCGCCGATCAGCGCGAGCCCGCCGATCTGCAAGGCGCTGCCGGCGATGCTGCGGCCCGTTCTCGTTCCGAGCACCAGCGCGCCAAGACCGCCCGCGGCGGCGGCGGTCGCGAGCGGGTTCTGATTGATGAAGTCTTTCAGCCTGGCGAGCAGCTCGTCGGGGGACCGGCCGATGGCCGCGCCGATCGCTTCGCGGATGCGGTCCGAAGCGCCTGTTTCACCGTCGATGCGCCCGGTGCCCTCCCGAACGCCCTCGGTTGCCTGGCCTAGGACCTGGCCCAGAATGTCGACGATGGGCCCGAGAGCGCCGACTTCTCCGGCTCGGCCGGCCGAGCGTTCGCCACCTATCTGCTCCTGCAGCCGGCCCAGGATATCGCCGAGACTGTCTTGGGCGGCCGCCGGGGCCTCTTCCGACTCTACGGCGCGAACCGGTGCGCCGCCGGCGCCGAGGTTGCGAACGAGATCGCCGATGCCGCCAAGGTCTGCATCGGATGCGCCGCTCTCGGCCCGCTGTCCCGGCGCATCGTCAGGCAACAGCATCCGCAGGAGGTCGGCCAGTCCCCCGGCTGGCGCGTCCGGCCGGCCACCCCCTGCCCCGGCGACAGCGCCGGCAAGCTGGCCGAGAAGGTCGCCCAGTCCGCCGGCGCCTGCGGTCGCAGGGGAGGGCGCTCCGGCGGCGGCCCCGCGCATCATGTGCTCCAGCAGGCTCCTCGCGTCGAACATGGCCGGTTGCTCCTGGTGATGACGTTCGGCGGGCACTCGCCAGGCCGATACCTGCTACAAGTAGGAAGCTGCCGCGCCGGGCGCAACGCGCTTCGCTCAGCCCTTGCGGCGCGCTCTCATCGCCCCCGCGATCGGGGAGGGGCGCAAGGCGATGCGGCGGATATCGCGATGCGGCTCCTGACAGGGTGGCCCATATCCGCTACAACGCAGCCGGACGAGAGAGCAGGGAGACGAGCAATGGCTAAGGTCGCGTTCATTGGCCTCGGAGTGATGGGCTATCCGATGGCCGGGCATCTGTTGCGCAAGGGCGGCCACGACCTCGTCGTCTACAACCGGACCAGCGCGAAGGCCGAGGCCTGGGTCAAGGAGCACGGGGCCGGCCGCACGGCGCCGACGCCCGCCGAGGCGGCGAAGGACGCGGACTACGTGTTCTGCTGCGTCGGCAACGACGACGATCTGCGCTCGGTGACCACCGCCAGGAACGGCGCTTTCGAGACGGTGCGCAAGGGTGCCATCTTCATCGACAACACGACCGCCTCGGCGAACGTCGCGCGCGAGCTTTACGCCGCCGCCAAGGACAGGGGCTTCGGCTTCATCGATGCGCCGGTTTCCGGCGGGCAGGCGGGTGCGCAGAACGGCGTGCTCACCGTCATGTGCGGCGGCGACAGGGATGTGTTCGAGCGCGCCAAGCCGGTGATCCAGGCCTATGCGCGCGCCGTTAATCTCATTGGTCCGCCCGGATCGGGCCAGCTCACGAAGATGGTCAACCAGATCTGCATCGCGGGTCTCGTGCAGGGATTGGCGGAGGGCATCCATTTCGCGCAGAGGGCCGGGCTCGATCTGCCGATCGTCATCGACACCATCTCGAAGGGCGCTGCCGGCTCCTGGCAGATGGACAACCGCTGGAAGGCGATGATGGAAGGCAAGTACGATTTCGGGTTTGCGGTCGACTGGATGCGCAAGGATCTGTCGATCTCGATCGAAGAGGCGCGCAAGAACGGCGCGCATCTGCCGGTCGCGGCGCTCGTCGACCAGTTCTACTCCGAGGTGCAGCGGCTCGGCGGCGGGCGGTGGGATACGTGCAGCCTGCTCGCGCGGCTCAACAATCAGAGCGCCGTGAAGAAGAGCTGACGTCAGCCGGCGCGCGGGGGAAGCGACACCATGGCGATCACGGCCTTCTACGCGGGCATCCTGGCGGTGATCTTCGTTCTGCTCTCGATCCGGGTGATCGGAGCGCGGCGGGCGGCTCGGGTGGCGGTCGGCGACCGGGGCGATGTGGCGCTCCTGCGGCGGATGCGGGCGCACGGAAACTTCGCCGAGTACGTTCCCTTCGCGCTCGTGCTGATGGGGCTCGCGGAGACGCTGGCGGCGCCCGCGCTGATCCTGCATGCCATGGGTGGCGCGCTCATCGCCGGACGCGGCCTGCATGCCCTTGGCATCAGCCGGCTCGAGGAGCCCATGTGGATGCGGGTCGGCGGAATGTCGTTGACCTTCGCCGCGCTGCTCACCGGCGCGTTGATGTGTCTCGTGCTGGCCTCCAACCGGATGTCGATCCTCTGAGCCGGGCCGGCCGGGTCCGATCGCGGGTTGCGTCCCCGCTGACGCCGCGGCCAACCCCCGCGTTCGGGCGAAGACTGGTCCCGAAATGCGTGAGATGACATCGGCTGCGGCGCGCTGATAGCCTGAATATCAAGACCTCTGGTCAGATGGCGCGTGCGTGCGCGGCGAGTTCCGATTCGAACGCCCGACCGACGCAGCGTGCGAGCGATGCTTGTCGCCCGCATCGGCTCGGCCAAAGTCTTCCAGGGGTGGTCCGCTGACAGAACCCGTTAACGGAAAAAGGAACCGGACGATGACGAGGACACTTCGCGAGGCGCTCACGTCGGGGCCGATGGTTGTCGCACCCGGTGCCTACGACTGCATCACGGCGCGGCTCATCGAGCAGGCGGGCTTTCCCTGCGTTTACATGACGGGCGCGGGAACCGCAGCGGCGCACGGTCTTCCCGACTACGGCCTCCTCACCATGAGCGAGATGGTCGCCAACGCGCGCCGCATCACGAGCGCGATCTCGGTGCCGCTCGTCTCCGACAGCGATACGGGGTTCGGCAACGAGCTCAACGCCTATCGCACCGTGCAGGAGTTCGAGCGGGCCGGCGTCGCCGCGATCCACATCGAGGATCAGGTGTTTCCGAAGAAGTGCGGTCATCTCGACGGCAAGGAGCTGGTGCCGGTCGAGGATTGGCTCGCCAAACTGCGCGCCGCCGTTGCCGCGCGCAGGTCGCGCGACTTCCTCGTCATCGCGCGCACCGACAGCCGGGCCGTCGCCGGGTTTGACGAGGCGGTGCGCCGGTCGCAGCTCGCGCTCGAGGCCGGCGCCGACGTGGTCTTCCTCGAGGCGCCGCAGACGCTCGAGGAGGTGGCCGCCGTGCCAAAGCTCGTCAAGGGGCCTTGCCTCATCAACATGGTGCTGGCGGGCAAGACGCCGCTGCCCACGCTCTCCGAAGCGGAAAAGATGGGCTACCGGATCGCGATCCTTCCGGGCATGCTGCTCTCGAACATCATCGGGCTCTGCGATGCGCTGCTCGCCGAGGTGAAGGCGACCGGCAAGGTGCCGGGGACCTACAGCGGTGGCGGCCCGGCCAAGACGTTCGCGCGCTTCGGCGCGGCGGAGTGGGACGCGCGGCGCACGGCGTTTCGTCCCGAGGACGGAGCGGGAAAGAGCGGGCGCGAGGCCGCCGAGTAGCCGCCATGACCGAGGCAAGCGAGGCCCCGTTCCGCTCGCCGGCGCTCGAAGCCGCGCTTTCGCAGCCGCTGATGCTCGGGCTCTTCCTGCCGCTGCAGTCGGGCGCCTGGAGCCCGTCGACCGCGCCGCGCGGCACATCGTGGACCTTCGACTACAACGCGCGGCTCACGCAACAGGCGGAGGCGCTCGGCTTCGATCTGGTGTTCGGACTCGCGCAGTGGATGGGAAAGGGCGGCTATGGGGGAGCCATGCGCTTTCGCGAGACGGCCAACGATCCGCTGCTGGTGACGGCGGGGCTCGCTGTCGTGACACGGCGCATCCTGCTCATCTCGACGGTTCACATCCTTTACGGCTGGCACCCGCTGCATCTTGCGAAGTTCGGCGCGACCATTGATCAGATGAGCAACGGCCGCTGGGGCCTCAACGTCGTTACCGGCTACAAGCGAAGCGAGTTCGAGATGTTCGGGCTCGAGCCGATCGCGCACGACCGGCGCTATGAGCTCGCGCACCAGTTTACGACGCTCTTGAAGCGGCTCTGGCATGAGGAAGAGGAAATCACGGTCGGCGAGGGCCCCTGGACGATGCGCGGCGCCTTCCTCTCGCCGAAGCCCGTCAATGGCCGCTGCATTCTGGTCAACGCCGCCTCGTCGGGCGCCGGGCTCGACTATGCCACGACGCACTCGGACCTCATCTTCATCACGAGCCCGGCGGGCGCCGACCTCGACAAAGCGGTGGCGGCGTTGCCGGAGCACAATCGGCGCATCAAGGAGGCGGCGCGCGCCAAGGGGCGGCAGGTGCGCACCCTTATCAACCCGCACATCATCTGCCGCGAGACGGAACGGGAGGCGCGGGCGCAGTACCGGGCGATCCTCGACCACCAGGACCCGGTCGCGGCCGACAATTTCTACAAAGTGTTTGCAGGCGGCGACCAGGCCTCGTGGCGCGCCAACACGCGCGATCAGTGGGTGATCGGGGGCAACGTGCACGTCGTCGGTTCGCCCGAGCAGGTGGTCGAGGGATTCCTCAGGCTCAAAGCGGCGGGGTGCGACGGCGTGCAGGTCAACTTCTACGATTTCCAGCCCGATCTCGAGTTCTTCGGACGGCGCGTCCTGCCGCTGATGCGGGAGGCGGGGCTCAGGCGGTGAAGCGCCGCGACGCCGGCGAACTGTGATGCGATGCGCGGCCGCGGGGCCGGAGCCGTTCTGCCCTGAGCGGGCGAGAGCGGGCCTCAGCCCGGGCCGATCATCTTCTCGGGCCTCACAATGGCGTCGAAATCGGCGGCGGGGATACCTTCCTTGAGCGCCTCCTCGCGCAGCGTGGTGCCGTTCTTGTGGGCTGTCTTGGCGATCTTGGCGGCCTTGTCGTAGCCGTACTTGGGCGCGAGCGCGGTGACGAGCATGAGCGAGCGCTCGAGGCCCGCCTTGATGTTATCCTCGCGCGCCTCGATGCCGACGACGCAGTTGTCGGTGAAAGAGACCGCGGCGTCGGCCATGAGGCGCACGGACTGGAGGAAGTTGTAGGCCATCACGGGGTTGAAGACGTTGAGCTCGAAGTGGCCGGAGGCGCCGGCGAACGTGAGTGCGCTGTGGTTGCCGAAGATCTGGACGCAGACCATGGTCAGCGCCTCGCACTGCGTCGGGTTGACCTTGCCCGGCATGATCGAGGAGCCGGGCTCGTTCTCAGGCAGACTGAGCTCGCCTAGCCCCGAGCGCGGACCCGAGCCCAGGAAGCGGATGTCATTGGCGATCTTGAAGAGCGAGGCGGCCACCGTGTTGATGGCGCCGTGGCTCATCACCATGGCGTCGTGGGCGGCGAGCGCCTCGAACTTGTTCGGCGCCGACGTGAAGGGCAGCCCGGTGATGGCGGCGATGCGCTCGGCCACCTTCTCGGCAAAGCCAATGGGCGCGTTGAGCCCGGTGCCGACGGCGGTGCCGCCTTGGGCGAGCTCCATGAGCGAGGGCAGCGTCTGCTCGATGCGTTTGATGCCGTTTGCGACCTGCGTCGCGTAGCCGGAGAACTCCTGACCGAGCGTGATCGGCGTCGCGTCCTGGGTGTGAGTGCGGCCGATCTTGATGATGTCCTTGAAGCGGTTCTGCTTTTCGACGAGAGCCGCGTGCAGCTTGCGCAAGGCCGGAATGAGCTCGTGAACGATCTGCTCGGCGCAGGCGATGTGCATGGCCGTCGGGTAGGTATCATTCGACGACTGGCTCATGTTGACGTGGTCATTGGGATGCACCGGCTTTTTCGATCCCATGACGCCGCCCAGCATCTCGATCGCCCGGTTCGAGATCACCTCGTTGGCGTTCATGTTGGACTGGGTGCCGGAGCCGGTCTGCCAGACGACGAGAGGGAAGTGGTCGTCGAGGCGGCCGTCGATGACCTCCTGCGCCGCCTTGACGATGGCCTCGCCGATCTTCGGATCGAGGCGGCCGAGCGCCATGTTGGCCTCCGCGGCGGCGCGCTTCACGATGCCGAGCGCGCGGATGATCGGCTTCGGCTGGCGCTCCCAACCGATCTTGAAGTTGCCGAGCGAGCGCTGTGCCTGGGCGCCCCAGTAGCGGGTGGCCTCGACCTCGATCGCGCCGAAGGTGTCGGTCTCGATGCGGGTTTTCGGGGCGGCGGTCATGGCGTCGGGGCTCCTTGCTGAGGGCGGCGGTGCCTTTCGGGCGGCACCTACCACGCGGCTCGCGGCTCCTTCAAGCTGTTGACGGGCGGCGGGGCCGTCTCAATGCGCATGGTCGATCATGGCGAAGCCGCCGGCGCCGCGCGGATGGGCGTACACGACGATGCCCGGCAGCGGGCGGGATGAGGCGTCGGACTGGGTCGGCCGGCCGGGTTCGCGCGGGGAAGCGGCGTCGGGCGGCGGGGCGAGGCCGGTCGCGCTGCCTTTGTGTCGTGCGTTCGCCTCGCAAAGCCAAGGCTCGAGCGCGCGGATGTCGATGCCGGCCTCGGCGAACTCGCGGATGAGCGCGTCGGGCTCGCAGGCGCGGGCGCGCAGCAGCGCGGCGGCGGCGGCCGAGCGCGCGCCGGAATAGCAGAAGGCGTAGATCGGGGCCGGCAAGGCTTCGAGGGCGTTCGCGAAGGCCGCGAGTTCGGCTGCGTCGGGCGTCCGGCTCGAAATCGGGGCGTAGGCGTGGGCCAGTCCCGCCGCCCGCGCCGCCTCGGCGACCACCGCGGAGGCGGGAAAGCGCGCCACCTCGCCATCCGGCTGGTTGTTGATGATGGACTTGAACCCGGCCCTGGCCAGGATCACGATCTCATCGAGTGTCGGGAACTCGCCGACGGCGAGGATGTCCGAGACGACGATCGGCTTCATGAGCGCACACGCGGGGCGGGCTGCGACCGAAGGCACCATAGGGCCGATGGCCGGCCGCCCGTGCGCCCGCCTTCACACGTCGGCCAGCAGCCATCGCTCGAGCAGTCTTAAACCACAAATGCCGCCTGCGACGATAGAGACAAAGGTCAAGAACGAGCCGAACGCCAGCGTCGAGACGCCGGTCATCGCCTGGCCCACCGTGCAGCCGAGCGCCGCGATGCCCCCGACGCCCATGAGGGCGGCGCCGATCAGGCAGCGCACCGTGTCGCCGGTATCGGCGAAGGTGGCGAGGCGGAAGCGCCCGAGCGCCTTCGCCGCGAGGAAGGCGCCTGCAACCGTGCCGAGCACGGACGCGACGCCGAAGCTCGGCAGGCGCGACGCCGTGAAGCGCTCGATCCACTCGACGGTGTCGCCCGACGGACGCACGAAGGTGAGCGAGCCGGGGCTCGTGGGGCGGTCCGCGAAGTCGTCGATGGCAAGCCCTGTCACGGCCCAGCCGGCGGCGATGCACAGCCCGATGCCGAGGCCGGCGGCGACGTGGGGGCCGGAGCTTCGGAAGTCGCGGTCCTTGAAGCAGAAGGCGAAGGCGGCGAGAACGGCGGTCGTGGCGACGAGCCGGCCGGACAACGGGCGCGGCAGGAGCCCGTTTGCCGCGAGAATGTCGCCAAGTGACTGGGTTGGTCCTGCGAGGCCGAACGCCGTCGCCTGCTCGAGCGCCGCCCGCGCCGGCGCAAACAGTCCGCCGACGGCGGCATAGGCAAAGATGCCGAGCACGATGAGCGTGATGAGGGCGCGCAGATCGCCGCCGCCGACGCGCGCCAGATTGCGCGAGGCGCAGCCGCCGGCGAGCACCATGCCGACGCCGAACATCAGGCCGCCCAGGATGTTGCCGGCCCAGTTCACGTTGGGGGCGAGGTACATGGACCTGGAGAGTTCGACGACGCCCGCGGCATCGAGAACCTGAGCGCCGAGGAGGGCGGTGGCGGCGGCAAGCAGCCAGGCGCGCAGCCGGCGCCAGTCGCCGAGATTGACGACGTCCGAGAGGGCGCCCATGGTGCAGAAGTTCGTGCGGAAGACGATGGCGCCGAAAACCGCGCCGATGAGGAATCCGCCGACGGCAAGCCACAGCGGGCCGTTCGCCTGGATTGTCTCGCGCAAGCTGCTCATGCTCTTTCTCGCTCTCATTTCTTGGTCGGCCACGACCGGCCCTCTGCGGGGGCCTCGATCGGGGCCGGTTCCTCGGGCTTGCGGGGCCGGGCCGCTTGCCGTGCAGGCAGGTGGCCGCAACCGACGTGACCGGAGTTGCCGGCGCGCGGGCCGCAGGCGCGCTGCGGCGCAACGGCGGGCGGGTAAGCTATAGCGAATTGTCACAATCGACGCGACGGTCCAATCGCGGTGGGCCGGGGGAGACTCTGCGGGCAAGAATGTTGGTGGCGGCGATCTTTACACGCACCCCCCGAGGCCCTATGTGACGCCCTCAACCGGCGAAGGCATTCGGCCGTACCGGGGGGAGGTCACATGCGATGGCAAGACTCGATACGTTCGCATCCGCCCATGCCCTGATCGCGGCGCGGCAGCCGGAGCAGCCGGTGGTCGGCTTTCGCCCGCATGCCGCCGGGCGGGCGGCGCGCTGGTTTCTTAAGCATTTTCCGGGTGACGTCGCCTACGCTTACAAGGCGAACAGCAACGTCTTCCTGCTCGGCGCGCTTTACGGCGCGGGCATCCGGCACTTCGACGTCGCCTCGCTGCCTGAGATCGAGGATGCGCGGACGATCCCCGACGCGACCTTCCACTTCATGCATCCGGTGAAATCGCGCCATGCCATCCGCCGCGCCTTCGGGATGGGCTGCCGCTCCTTCGCGCTCGACAGCGAGGACGAACTCCGCAAGATCGTCGAGGAGACCGGGAATGCCCGCGACCTGATCCTGTGGGTGCGTATCGCCGTGCCGGCCAAGAACAGCCGCATTCCGCTCGAACGCAAGTTCGGCATCGCCGGTTCGCGCGCCGCGCGGCTGCTCGTCAAGACGCGCCAGGTTGCGAAAGAGCTTGGCATCACGTTTCACGTTGGCTCGCAAACGGTGAGCCCGGAGGCCTACGCCACGGCGCTCGGCGAGGTGCGCAAGCTGATCGCCAAGGCCGGCGTCGTCGTCAACCGCATCGACGTCGGCGGAGGCTTTCCCTCGCGCTACTCGAACGAGATGCCGGCGCCGCTCTCCGACTTCATGGCGGTGATCCGCGAGGGCGTCGAGGCGCTGCCGGTCGGCGAGGGCTGCCGCGTCATGTGCGAGCCGGGCCGCGCGCTCGTCGCGGAGGCCGAGAGCCTCATCGTGCGCGTCGATGCGCGCAAGGGAAGCGACCTCTACATCAACGACGGCAGCTACGGCATGCTGTTCGATGCCGCGCATCTCGGGTTCGTCTTTCCGATCCGCATCGTCGGTCGCGAGGTGAAGGAGCCGGGCGTGCTGGCACCGTTCGAGCTGTGGGGGCCGACCTGCGACTCGATCGACCACATGAAGGGACCGTTCCTGCTTCCGGACTGCGTGCGCGAGGGCGACTATCTCGAGATCGGCAACACCGGGGCCTACGCGCGCGCAATCGCGGGCCGGTTCAACGGCTATGGCCAGTACGACGAGGTCATCCTGCTCGACGAGCCGATGTTCTCGATGTACGGCGAGCCGGAGATGGTGGCGGCGGCAGCGGGCGCGTGAGGTCCCTCGCGGGGCGCGCGGCTGCCCGGCGGCCAATCAGGGGGCGGACGACCCGGGCACGGCGAGTGGACGGGGCGGATGCCGCGTCGGCGTTGCGATCAAACGCATGACGAAACCGGCAGGTCGCCTGCAAGGCGCAGGCGGCGCCGGCTGGCGCTGCGGCATCGCGCGCCATCGGCCGCCGTGCCGCCGCTGTCTTTAGGGGCAGTCCCGACTCCAGAGCTCGAAACGCACCGGTCGGCACGAAAGGCGAAACTCAATCGACGGCGCACCGTCGGCGGGCACGTCGGGAATTGACCGTCCGCGCGGCGGGCGCTACCGGTTTGGCTGAGTTCGCTGCCGGCGGCGCAGTCCATGATGAGGGTGCCCGATGGAGTTCTATCCGGGGTTCGAGCGACGCACGATCCGGACCAGCGGAACGACGATCAACGTCGTGACCGGGGGACATGGGCCGCCGCTCCTTCTGCTGCACGGATTTCCGCAGACGCACATTCTCTGGCGAAAGATGGCGCCGGAGCTCGCCAAGACGTACACGCTGGTCATGCCCGACCTGCGCGGCTACGGGGACAGCGGCAAGCCCGCGGCCGGCGAGAACCATGTCAACTATTCGAAGCGGGCGATGGCTCTGGACCAGGTCGAAGTCATGGAGACGCTCGGATTCCGGCGGTTCATGATCGTGAGCCACGACCGCGGATCGCGCGTCGCGCATCGCCTGGCGCTGGATCATCCCGGGCGCGTCGCGAAGCTCGTGCTTATGGACATCTGTCCGACCCACCACATGTACGTGACGGCGGACAAGGAGATGGCCTCGGCCTACTTTCACTTCTTCTTTTTCATTCAGCCCGCGCCGTTTCCCGAGACGCTGATCGGCCGAAGCGTCGACGAGACGCTGCAATTCTTCATGGGATCGGTGATGCCGGGCAGCATCGAACCGGAGGCCTATGCCGAGTACCGCCGGTGCTTTGCCAATCCGGCGACGATTCACGCGGCCTGCGAAGACTACCGGGCGGCGGCCTCGATCGATCTCGCGCACGATGAAGCCGACATGGACAAGAAAATCGAGTGTCCGCTGCTGGTGCTCTGGGGCGCGAAGGGCCTGATCGGCCGCAAGTATGACGCGCTCTCGATCTGGCGCACGCGCGCGCGGCAGGTCAGCGGCACGGCGCTTCCCGGCGGGCACTGGCTGCCCGAGGAGTGTCCGAACGAGACGCTCGCCGAGATCAAGCCGTTTGTTGCGGCGCAAGACTGACGGCACAAGCGCCCGTTGCGCGATCGCAAGGCCCTGACGGCGCGATCGGCCGGCTGGATGGGGCGAGGCTTTTCACGGGCGAGGCGCACGCCCATCGCTCGCTCGGCCCCGGCCGACAGGAATCTCTCGCACCTGTGACGGGGCACACCGTGGCCGCGTGCGGCGTCGGACACGCGCGGTCGGAACCCGCGCCCTCGGGGAGGCTGCCCAACCCGCTAGCCTCCAATCACCTTCGCGGATTGCAGCCGGCCGATGGCGTTGCGGTCCATCTCGAGCCATTCGACGAGCACCTCCTCAGTGTGCTCGCCGAGGAGCGGCGCCGTCTTGAGTGCCGGAGTCGCGCCCGAGAAGCGCACCGGCCAACCGCTCATGACATAGTCGCCGTAGCGCGGATGCGGCATGGTCTGGCGAATGCCGCGGGTCTCGAAGGTCTTGTCGAGGGCGAGCTCGCGGGTGTCGAGCACGGGCCCAGCGGGAATCGACGCGCTGCTGACCAGCCGGGCCGCCTCGTGCTTGTCGTGCTGGCGCGTCCAGGCGGCGACGATGGCATCGACCTCCGCGCGATGCTCGGTGCGCGAGGCGGGCGTGGCGAAGCGCTTGTCATCGATAAGATCGTCCCGCCCCATGAGCTTTAGCAGGCGCGTCCAATGCTCCGCGTTGGTCGGGCTCGTGAAGATGTAGACATAGTCGTTGGGTCCGCCGCCCTTGGTCGGATAGACGCCGATCGGCGGGTTGCCGCCGCCGACCGTTCGGGCGCCGGCACGCGGCGCGGGCTGCATGCCGTTGCGCTCCATGTAGGCGAAGGCGTTGCGGATGTAGTGCAGGATCGCGTCCTGCATGGCGACCTCCAGCCGCTCGCCCTGGCCAGTGCGCAGGCGGCGCACGTAGGCGCCGAGTATCGAGATGGCCATGATCATGCCGGTGCCGGTGTCGCCGAGCGTGGCGCCGGGCTTGCAAGGCGGTCCGTCTTCCTCGCCGGTGATCGACATGAGGCCGCCGCAGGCCTGCGCGATCATGTCGAAGGCAAGTCCCTTCTCGTAAGGGCTGCCGGCGCCGAACCCTTTTATCTGGCAATAGATCAGGCTCGGGTTGACCGCCTTCATGACGTCGTAACCGAGGCCGAGGCGTTCAATCGCGCCCGGCGCGAAGTTCTCGATCATGACGTCGGCCTTGGCGGCAAGGCGCTTCAGGACGCCGACGCCTTGCGGGTCCTTGAGGTTGAGGGCGATCGAGCGCTTGCCGGAGTTGTACTGCAGGAAGTAGTTGCCATCGACGTCGGGCTTGATGCGGCCGACCGAGCGGCCGGGATCGCCGGAACCCGGATTTTCCACCTTGACAACGTCGGCGCCGAGCCAGGCGAGCGCCTCGGTGCAGGAGGGGCCCGCCTCGAACTGCGTGAGGTCCAGGATTTTCAGGCCTTGCAGACAATTCTCTCCGCTCATCGGGGTTCTCCTGGCGAGCCATGCCCTGCGGGCATCCTAGCCAGCGCCTCGGCCGCCCGTCGAGGCGATCGGGCGGCCGGCATAGGGTGCAAGCGGTTTCGGCTTGGCTCGGGGATGACGCAGCGACAAGCGCGCATGGCTGGGCGTCCCTCGGCGGAGCCTGGTGGCGCCGAACGTGCGTTTGCAACCGCGGCGCGGTGTGCCATGCTCGGTCCCTGCTTTCACGCCTTCACCGAAATCGGCGCTGGCGGCCGCCCGCGCCGCCCGCACGGATGCGATCAAGTCAACCCCGGAGGACACGCATGGCCAAGTTGAACGGCGCCCAGATCATGGCGCGAAGCCTCAAAGAACAGGGCGTCCAGTACATGTTCGGCATCGTCGGCTTTCCGGTGCAGCAGATCGCGGCGGAAGCGCAGAAGGCCGGCATCAAGTTCATCGGCATGCGCAACGAGCAGCAGGCCTCCTACGCGGCACAGGCGGCGGGGTATCTCACAGGCCGGCCGGGGGCGTGCCTCACCGTGTCGGGACCGGGGGTGGTGCACATGCTCGCAGGTCTCGCCAACGCGCAGCAGAACTGCTGGCCGATGATCGGCATCGGCGGCGCCTCGCCGACCTATCAGAACGGCATGGGCGGCTTCCAGGAGGAGCGGCAGGTGCAGATCGCCTCGCCGTTCTGCAAGTTCGCGCACGCTATCGAGCACACGCACCGCATCCCGTTCTACGTCGAGATGGCGGTGCGCCACTCGATCTACGGGCGGCCGGGCGCGACCTATCTCGACATCGCCGACGACATCATCCGCGGCGAGGTCGACGAGGACAAGCTCGAGTTTCCGCCGAAGTCGGCCGAGCCGCCGCGCTCGCTTGCGATGCCCGAGGACGTCAATCGCGCGCTCGACGTGCTGCAGTCGGCGGAAAAGCCGCTGGTCATCGTCGGCAAGGGCATGGCCTGGTCGCGCGCCGAGGACGAGGTGCGCGCCTTCATCGAGCGCACGAAGCTGCCGTTCCTCGCCTCGCCGATGGGCAAGGGGGTGATGGACGACAACCATCCGCTTTCGGTCGGCGCGGCGCGCTCGACGGCGCTCAAGGAGGCCGACGTCATTTTCCTGATGGGCGCGCGGCTCAACTGGATCATGCACTACGGGCTTCCGCCGCGCTTCAAGAAGGGCGTGCGGATCATCCAGCTCGACATCGCGCCCGAGGCGATCGGGCAGAATGTGCCGACGGAGGTGGCGCTTGTCGGCGACGGCAAGGCGATCGTCGGCCAGCTCAACGCCGCGCTCCGCAACCGGCAGTGGTTCTACGCCGAGGGCACGCCCTGGCGGAAGACGATCGCGGAGGCGGCCGCCAAGAACGCCAAGCAGATCCAGCCGCAGCTCGACGACAACTCGGCGCCGACCAACTACTACCGGGCCCTGAAGGACATCTCGGCGTGGGTGCCGAAGAACGCCATCATCGTCGGCGAGGGCGCCAACACCATGGACATCGGGCGCACGCAGTTGCCGAACTCCGGGCCGCGCCAGCGGCTCGATGCCGGCACCTACGGCACGATGGGCATCGGCATGGGTTTCGTCGTCGCAGCCTGCGCGGTGCACCCGGACCGGCCGGTGATTTCGGTTACCGGCGACAGCGCGCTCGGGTTCTCCGGCATGGAAATGGAGACGATCTGCCGCTACAGGATGCCGGCCAAGATCGTCTGTCTCAACAACGGCGGCATCGGGTCGGGAACCGAGAAGTATCCGGACAACCCTTATGACAACCCGCCGCGGGCGCTGATCTACGGCGCGCGCTACGACAAGATGATGGAGGCGTTCGGCGGCAAAGGCTTCTACATCGAGGACCCGAAGGATCTGAAGGCCGCACTCGCCGAGGCGATGGCATTCCAGGGGCCGGCGCTGGTCAACGTCAAGCTGCACTGGGCGGCAGGCCGCAAGCAGCAGGAGTTCGGCTGGCTCACGACCTGAGCGTGCGCCGCGCCAGGGGCCGGGCGAGGCGCGCCGCGCGCGCGTCGCGGGCCACGGCGGAGCGCACCACGCGGCAAAGCGGGCGGGGACGCGGAGAGGGCGTCCCCGTCGCATGTCGGGCATCGCGTCGATTGCGACCGAGAAAGCTGCTAGGGACCGGCGCGGGGAACCGGATCTGGGCGGAGGGGCAGCGTGGCGAAGAGGCGTGCCGTAGAATTCGACTATCTGCCGGGGGCGAAAAGCTTCCTCGATCCCGAGCGGCAGGACGCCGATCGGCCCGAGGCGGCGAAGGCGGTCGTGATCCCGTTCGGGCTCGAAGCGACCGTCTCCTATGGCCGCGGCACGGCGAAGGGACCGCGGGCGATCCTCAAGGCGAGCCAGCAGCTCGAGCTTTACGACGAGGAACTCGGCCGCGAGGCCTATCTCGATTACGGCATCGCCGCGATCCGGGAGCCCAAGATCGGCCGGAACGTGGAGCGGGCGCTCGATGCGCTCGCCGGGCTCGTCGGCGCGGTGCTCGATCAGGGCCGGTTTCCCTTTGTGCTCGGCGGCGAGCATTCGCTCACGGCGGGCGCGATCCGGCCCTTCGCCGAGCGGCACAAGGATCTGGTCGTGCTGCAGTTCGACGCCCACGCCGACCTGCGCGACGGCTACCAGGGGCACCGGTTTTCGCACGCGGCGGCGATGCGGCGCGTGCTCGACTTCCCGCACGTGAGCCTGGTGCAGATCGGCATCCGCGCGCTGTCGCAACCGGAAGCCGACTATGCCCGAAGCCAGCGGCATCGGCTCCAGATGCATCTCGGGCTCGCGCAGGCATCGTGGGACGTGGAGACGATCCTCGCGCCGCTCAAGGGCAGGCCGGTCTACGTCACGGTGGACATCGACGCGCTCGACGGCGCAGTCATGCCGGCGACGGGAACGCCGACCCCCGGCGGCATGAGCTATCTGCAACTCTTAGCGTTCCTCCGCCGCGCCTCGGAACTCGGCCGCATCGTCGGCATGGACCTCGTCGAACTCGCGCCGATCAAGGGCTTCCACGCCTACGATTTCCTGGCGGCGCAGCTCGCGGCCAAGATGCTCAATTACGCGCTGTCGGGGACGAAGCCGCGGTAACGGGGCGGGTGCGAACCGGCCGCTCCGCGGCTGGGGCGAAGCCGTGAGGGGCAGCGTCCTGCGGCTCAAAGCGAGCCGGTCATGCCGCCGTCGACGTAGAGGATGTGGCCGGTGACGAAGCTCGCGGCATCGGAGGCGAGATAGACGGCGGCGCCGACGAGCTCCTCGACCTCGCCCCAGCGGCCGAGCGGGGCGCGGCCCGCGATCCAGCTCGAGAATTTCTCGTCGGCAACGAGCGCGGCGTTGAGCGGGGTCTTGAAGTAGCCGGGCCCGATGCCGTTGACGCGGATGCCGTAGCGGCCCCAGTCGACGGCCATGCCCTTGGTCAGCATCTTCACGCCGCCCTTGGCGGCGGTGTAGGGCACGACCGTCGGCCGGCCAAGCTCGCTCATCACCGAGCAGATGTTGATGATCGAACCCTTGCCGCGCGGGATCATCTGCGGCACGACCGCCTTCGAGACGTAGAAGAGGCTATCGAGGTTCGTTGCGATCACTTCGCGCCAGGTCTCATCGGCGATCTCGTGCAGCGGCGCGCGGCGCTGGATGCCGGCGTTGTTGACGAGGATATCAATCGGGCCGATCTCGGCGCCGATGCGGGCGACGGCGGCGGTCACCTCGGCGGGTTTGGTGACGTCGAAGACGGACTCGTAGGCGGCGCCGCCGTTCGCTCGGATCGCGGCGGCGACGGCGGCGACCGATTTCGGCGTGCGGCCGTTGATGACGACGCGGGCGCCGGCCTCGGCCAGTCCGCGGGCCAGCGCCTCGCCGATGCCGCCCGAGGAGCCGGTGACGAGCGCAAGCCGTCCGTCGAGTCTGAACTTGTCGAGGATGCCGGTCATATCGTTCTCCGGTGTAAGCGGCGGAAGGACGGCTGCCGGGTCACGCAGGCAGCGCGGAACAAGGTTTGCGACGCTCAGCGGGCGGGAGCAAGCTCCGTGTCGAGAGCCGCCTTCATCGCAGCGGAGCAGGGCCCGTCCTTGCGGGCGGAGTTGACGGTCGCCCCCTGGACGACGCCGTGCAGCATGGTGAGGATCGCCATTTGCCGTTCGCTGAGCCGGCCGCCCTCGCGGAGCTCCCGCACCATCGGCAGGAAGGACCGCTGCTGCCAGTCGAGACCGCAGTGCTCGGCGTTCGCGGATGCGACGGCCGTGCGCATGGCGAGCCTTGCCTGGTCGAGCGTGACGGGGGGTGCCGCGATCTCGGCCTCGGTCGCGGGTGCGCAGGGGGCGCCGCCGCAGCGGGCCTTGCCGAGATTGGAGAGCACGAGGCGCGTTAGCCGCAGAACGCTCGCGTCGGAGAAAAGCTCGTCGACCGGTTGCGCCGAGGCTTGGCCGGCGACAAGGAGAGCGGCAAATCCGAGGAAGGACGTCAGACGGCCGACGCGCTGGAACGCCGCCACGGCACGCGCATCCTGCATTCCTCATCACTCCATGCGGTCGCGACGGCAAAGGGCCGTTCGACGATGCGCGTTATAGCGATCCGCGGCCGCCCGCGCCTGCGATGTTTCGTCGTTGTGGTCCGGAATTCCGGGGGTCCGGCGCGGACGTGACGCCCAAGCGCGCGCCCGGCGCAATCATACGTCGGAGCGGCCGCGGGCCGTCCGGCTCCCTGGCGGGAAGCCATCAGTTCGACGATATGGCGGCGAACGGATTGAAGGGCTCGGCGGGCCTCGGCGCCGGCTGGGCGGCCTGCTGCCGCTGCATCGGACGGCGCGCCGACCGGGCGCCCGCCGACCGCTCGGGCTTCTCGGCGGCGGGCGGCGACGCGGAGGCGACGGCGACCGGCTTGCCGGCGAGTGCCGAGGCGAGGCGCGCATCGCGGCCATAGAGATCGGGGAAGGTGCGCAGCTTGCCGTCCTCGTCGGCAACGGCGGTGAAGTAGACGATATGAACCGGGATGTTCTTGTCGATCGTCACGTCCGAGGTCTGCCCGCGGCCGACGAAGCTTCGCACGCGCTCGCCGCTCCAGCCCTTGTCGTAGGCGAGGATCACCTCGGCAAGCCGCATCGGGTTCTGCACGCGCATGCAGCCGTGGCTGTAGGCGCGGACGTTGTGCGAGAAGAGGTGTTTGTCCTGGGTATCGTGCATGTAGACGTCGAACTTGTTCGGGAAGCGGAACTTCACGACGCCGAGGACGTTGCGGTTGCTCGGCGGCTGGGTGAACTGGAACTGGCGGACGTCGACGCGCGTCCAGTCAACGGCATCGGGATTGACGCGGCGCCCGTTGTGCATAACGACCAGTTCGTGGCGGGCGAGCGTGCGCGAGACGACGCTTTCTCCGCCCCCGAACAGCCAGTCGCCCGGCCCGCTGCGGGCGGCGGCGCGGCGCAGCATAGGGCCGATCTCGTTGGTCTTGATGCCGTCGGGCACGCCCCAACTCGGGTGAAAGATGACGAACTTCAGGGCCGCTGAGAACTCCGGCGTCTGCTGCGTCGGCTTGCCGACGACGATGCGCTCCTCGAAGACGATCCTGCCGTCGCGGTAGGCGCGCGTCATCTGCTCGGGCACGTTGTCGACGATGTGGAACTCGCCGAGATCGTCCGGCAGCCAACGCCAGCGTTCCATATTGACGAGGATGCGCTGGATGGCGTCGGGCCGTGCCGAGGCGTCCGCGCGCGCGGCAGCGAGCGCCTTCTGAAGATTGCGGAAGCCCGCGTGACGCGGATGGAGGTCGCGCAGGTAGGCGTCGGCCTCGGCGGCGGCGGCGATGGCGGCGAGGACCGTTCCCGGCTCGTAGAGCTGGGGCCGGCGGTCGATGGCGCGGCTCAAGTTGCTCGGTTCGATGCGGCCGCCGCGGGCATGGCGGGCATACTTCAGAACGGCAAGCCCGATCTCGATCTCGGCCTGCGCTGTGACCTCGGGCGATGCCGCCGGGGCGAGTTCGCGCGGGACGGAGAAGGCGGCGGGATCGAGGCCCCAGTCGGCGGCGCGCTCAAGTTCCGCGATGACGGCGCGACCGCGGGGCGTCAGTCCGTCGCGGCCGGTCCAAAGTGCCCGACCGTCGCCATCCGCATAGAAGGCAGCGAGGGCGCGGCGGTCACGCGCTTCGGCGGTGGTCTCCGGGATGGCGTCGGCGGAGCCCAGTTCGCGCCGGACGGCGGCGACGATGGCGTCGGGCTCTCCCGCACGCGCCCTGGCGGGCGCCGCCAGGGGCGCGCCGGGTGCGGCGACCGGCGCGGCCGCCACGGGCTTCGGCGTCAAGGGGTCGGGCTCGCTCGCGGCAAGCGGGGCCTCGGCCTCGGGGCGCGCGGCGGCCTGGGGCGGTGCGGCCTCGGCGGGCGGAGGATCGACGGCGGTCTCGGCCGGCGCCGGGCCGGAGGCGACGGCCGACAACAACGCGACGAGCAGCGGTGCGGCGCAACGGCCGCCAAGACTTCTGAGACGTGCGGACATCCGGCTCTCCAAGGCTCGACGCACACGCGGCGACCGCCCGAGACCGGCATCCCCGCGAAGCAACGGCGGCAATAGGGGGTGAACCGGGCACGCACGTAAAGTGGCCCGATTGCCGTCGACTTGCGGCAGCGCCGGAGCGTGCCTTGATCGCAACACTCGCCGGGAGGATTTCGGAGGCAAGGACCCCGGCTGCCGGGTCAGAGCGTCAGGCCGCCGTCGACGACGACCGTCTGGCCGGTGACCATCGCCGCGCCGAAGCCGAGGAAGACGATCACCTCGGCGATGTCGTCGGGCGTGCAGCGGCGCTTGAGCTGTGCGCGCTCGATCGACTCGCGCCGCTGCTCGGCGGTCCACTCGACCATCCAGGAGCTGTCGACGGCGCCGGGCGCTACGGCGTTGACGCGCACCTCGGGCGCCAGCGCGCGGGCGAGGTTCTGTGTCAGGTTGATGACGCCGGCTTTGGAGGCGCCATAGGCGAGGCTCGATCCGGGGGTGCCGAGGCCGGCGATGGAAGCCGTGCTGACGATGGCGCCACGCGCGGCCTTGAGGGCCGGAGCGGCTGCTTTCGCGCAGCGGAAGACACCGACGAGGTTCACCTGCAGGACCGTGTTCCAGAGCTCCTCGGTGATGCGGTCGAGTTCGGCCGGCTCGATCTTGCGGCGGGTGCCGGGCGTGCCGGCGTTGGCGACGAGGAGATCGAGGCGACCAAGCGCGCCAACGGCGTCCGCGACCATGCGTGGCGCGTCGGTGGGGCTTGCGACGTCGCCGGGTGCTGCGATCGCTTCGATGCCGGCGGCCTTGAGCTCGGCGAGCGCCGCCGGACCGCGGGCGTCATCGGAGAGGAAGTTGATGGCGACGCGGGCGCCGTTGCGCCCGAGCATGGCGGCGGTGGCAAAGCCGATGCCGGTGGCGCCGCCGGTGACGAGCGCCGTGCGACCCTTGAGGTCGTAGCGGATCATGGGACGTGCTCCTTCGCTCACCGGCCGGTCCAGGTGGGCTTGCGTTTGGTGAGGAACGCATCGAGCCCTTCGCGGAAGTCGGCGGAGGTGTAGACCTTGGCGACGAGATCGTGGTCATCGACCTTGGGCGCCGCCTCGCGGATGCGGCGCATCAGGATCTTGGTGGTCGAGAGCGTCAAGGGGGCGTAGCCGGCGATCTGCTGCGCAAGTTCGCTCGCCCGCTTCAGGACCGCGGCGTGATCGGCGTGCAGCTCGCTGACGAGGCCGGCGGCGTGGCACTCGGCACCGGTCATCAGGCGCGAGGTGAAAATGAGGTCGATGACGCGCGGCGCGCCGATGAGGCCGGTCAGCCGCTGCAGGCTTGCCGCGGAGAGGCAGTTGCCGAGCGTGCGCGCGATCGGAAAGCCGAACTTCATGTCGGTGGTGCCAAGGCGCATGTCGCAGCAGGCGGCAATCGCCGCGCCGCCGCCGGTGCAGGCGCCCGAGATGGCAGCGATCATGGGAACCGGGCACTGCTCGATGGAGGAGAGAATCTTGTCGACCCGCTCCTCGTAGCCGAGCCCGTCCTCGGGCGACTTGAAGGCGCGGAACTGGTTGATGTCGGTGCCGGCTGCGAACGCCTTGCCGCCAGCGCCGGTGACGACGATGGCGCGCACGTCGGCGGGAACGCGCTCGCACGTTTCCTTGAGCGACTGATACATGCTGAAGGTGAGTGCGTTGTACTTCTCCGGCCGGTTGAGCGTGATGGTCATCACCGGTCCGTCGCGGGAGATGAGGAGTTCGTCGGTCATGCGGGCCTCGGCTCTCGATCTGTGCTACATCCCGGGCGAGTGCTGCATGAGGCCGCGTGCGATTGCAAGGTTGAAGCGGAAAGGGGCCGCCGATAGGGTGCCGGCCGTTCCCGACACGTCCAGCTGAGACGAGGGTCCGATGACCGAGCGCCGCGAAGCCCATTCTGGAAGCCCCATTGCTCCGGCCGTGCTCGAACGGCTCAAGGCAGCGGCGGGACCCGGGGGGTTCCTCGAGGCGGCCGACGACATTGCGCCTTACGCCAAGAGCTGGCGCGGCAACTGGGTCGGCCGCTCGCCTCTTCTCCTGCGGCCGGCGACGACGGCGGCGATGGCCGAGATCGTGCGCATCTGCCATGAGACAGGCACCGCGATCGTGCCGCAGGGCGGCAACACGGGCCTTACCTTTGGCGGCCAGCCGGGCCAGGGGATGAACGAGGTGATCGTCTCGACCATGCGCATGAGAGCGGTCCGGGACATCGACCTCAAGAACGATACCATGACGGTCGAAGCGGGCGTCGTGCTCGCCGACATCCAGCGCAAGGCGGCGGAGGCGGGCCGGCTCTTTCCGCTCTCGCTCGGCGCGGAGGGAACGTGCCAGATCGGCGGCAACATCTCGACCAACGCCGGCGGCATCCAGGTGCTTCGCTACGGCAACACGCGCAATCTGGTGCTCGGGCTCGAGGTGGTGCTGCCCGACGGTCGGATCTGGGACGGGCTCAGGGGACTCAGGAAAGACAATACCGGCTATGATCTCAAGCACCTTTTTATCGGCGCAGAAGGCACGCTCGGCATCGTGACGGCGGCGGTGCTCAAGCTGTTTCCGAAGCCGACCGAGTCGCAGTCGGCGTGGATCGGCGTCGCGGGCCCCGAAGCGGCGGTCGACCTGCTCGGGCACATGCGCGCCAGGCTCGGCGAGAGCGTGACCTCGTTCGAGCTCATCAGCCGCCCGACGATCGACATGCTGCTCGCAGGTGTGCCCGGCCACAGCGACCCGCTCACGGACGTGCATCCCTGGTACGTGCTTGCCGAAGTGACGGGACAGGGTCCCCCCGGATCGCTGGCGGAGCCCTTCGCCGAGGCGATCGGGCGCGCCGGCGAGATGGGCCTCGTCGGCGATGCCGTGATTGCCAGCTCGGGCGAGCAGGCCAAGCGGCTGTGGCGGATGCGCGAGGACCTGCCGTTCGGCGTGCAGGCAGCGGGCGGCGCCATTCCGCACGACGTTTCGGTGCCGCTGTCGCGCATCGCGGAATTCGTGCGCCGGGCGGATGCGGCGATGAATGCCGCCTATCCAGCGGTGCGGCCGTGCTGCTTCGGTCATGTCGGCGACGGCAACCTGCACTACAACCCGGTGCGGCCGATCGACTGGAGCTTTGAGCGGTTCGCCGCCGAGCGCGAGGCGGTGAACAAGATCGTGCACGACATCGTGGTCGATCTCGGCGGCTCGATCAGCGCCGAGCACGGCATCGGCATCGTCCGGCTCGAGGAAAATCTCCGGTACAAGAGCCCGGTCGAGATCGATCTGATGAGGGCCGTCAAGCGGGCGCTCGATCCGAAAAACATCATGAACCCCGGCAAGGTGGTTCGCATCTGAGGCCGGTTTCCGGTCGGGTCCGGCCCGCGTCCGCGAAGATGCGGGCGATAGAGCGTGCTTGGCTGAGTTCTTTATACGTTCTCACTCGTCAGCCGTGCGGCTCTCGCGGATGCCCGGATTGGCTGGCTCAGCGGAGGGCGCGTCGGCCCCAATCCGCAGGCTTGCGTATTTGGCGGGGAAGCCGCGAAGGCATCGGCGTCGGCTTCGCCTCACGCTCACGCAAACGTGATTTTATTTGCATACGTTGCGGTCCGTTTTTCTAATATACATTGTTCAGAACGGGCCGCCGCCGGGAGTTCCCTCGGCGTTCTTGGCCCCGCTCGGATCCACGCCCCGGCATCGAGGAGAGGCGCCATGAGTGTACGTAGCACCACCATCATCGCGGTTGCCGCTGCGGCAGCCACCTATTTCGTCGCCATCGACACGGCCGACGCCCAGTTCCGCAGTTTCAGCGGTGGCGGCGGGGGTGGGGGTGGCGGAAACCAGCAGTTCCGGACTCTTCAGCAGCCGCGTTCGTTCACGCCGCAGCGGTCGTTCACACAGCCGCGGACGATCCAGAACAACTTCAGTACCACCAATCGGTCCTTCAGCCCGGCGCAGCGCGTCACGCAGGGCAACCCGTTCCAGCGTGCCCCGCAGTTGAACGGCCAGACGCTGCGCACTCCGCAGCTTGGCAATCAGACCGGCAACCGTCCGACGCTGCCGGGTGGGCAGACCGTCAATCAGGGCGGCAACAATCCGAACCGGCCGGGCCTCGGGAACACCACGCAAGCCGGCAACCAGACCGGCAACCGTCCGGCGCTGCCGGGTGGGCAGACCATCAATCAGGGCGGCAACAATGCGAACCGGCCGGGCCTCGGCAACAACCAGGCCGCGAACCAGGGTGGCAATCGCCCGGGCTCGGGCAATACGCTGGCGCCCAACCTGCGCAGCGGCCTCGGGCTCGGCAACGTTCGACCGGGGAATCTCGTGCCGAGCAAGATCTCGGTGCCGGCGACCAACCTGAAGCTCGGCCGCATCGCGCCGCCGCAGAACCTGGTCCCGCGGCTCACGCTGGCGGCCGCACCGGCAGGCTTCGCGGCAAGCCGCTGGAAGCCGTTCCTCCAGCGGCACTGGCGCTCCGCCTTCTTCTGGATTGCCATCCCGACGATCGGCTACGTGACGGTGCCGGACTGGGCCTATGAACGGTTCGCCACCTTCATCGAGGTGCCCGAGCCCGACTACGACGGCGCGGTGAAGTACCTTTCGCAGGTCGCCGTGCAGGAGGAAGGCGCCCGTGTCGTCCGCGTCGCCCAGGCGCCGGCCGCCACGCAGATCCGCCACACGGTTGCGGTGGCGCCGGAGGCCGCCCTCGAGCAGCGGTTCCAGGCCTTCGTCAACCGGCAGTGGAGCAGTGAGTTCGTGTGGATCAGCGTGCCCCGGATCGGCAACATCACCTGCCCGGTCGCCGTCTTCGATCAGGTGCAGTCGATGCTGACGCAAAACCCGCCGCGCTTCGCCGATGCCCTCGCGGTGCTCGAGGAAGCCGCCGCCAACGACACGGTGGTCGAGGAGGGTGCGCTCAACGACCAGTCGGTCGAGTCGGTCCAGTAAGAGAAGCGCCGAGAGGATCGACCGTCGCCGAAGACGCCGGCCCGGGAGCAGCGCTCCCGGGCCGGTTCGCTGCACGCGGCGTTTCCGAGAACCGCCGCGCTTCCGTTGGCGTTTCTTTCCTGCTTAGTGTCGTCGCCGACGATGCGGCACGGCAAGCCGGGAGAACGTGACATGGCCGACAAACCCTTCTTTGAAGAGCTCGACCCAGAGCCGCGGCTGTTGATGGGGCCAGGGCCGGTCGACGTCTATCCGCGGGTCTTGCGAGCCATGTCGGTGCCGCTGCAGGGCCAGTTCGACCCGCAGTTCACCGGCTACATGAACCAGACGATGGCGCTCTACCGGCAGGTGTTCCGCACCGAAAACCAGTGGACCTTCCTCATCGACGGCTCGGCGCGGGCGGGCATCGAGGCGGCGCTGGCGTCGCTGATCGCGCCCGGCGACAAGGTGCTCGTGCTCGTCTTCGGCCGCTTCGGGCATCTGCTCGCCGAGATCGCGCGGCGGGTGCGAGGCGAAGTGGTCACCCTCGAGACCGAATGGGGACGGGTGATCGAGACGGAGCGCATCGAGGCGGCGATCCGGCGGGAGCGGCCGAAGGTGGTCGCAACCTGCCAGGGCGACACCTCGACCACGATCCTGCATCCTCTTGCCGACATCGGCGCGCTCTGCCGGCAGCACGACGCTCTCCTCTACGTCGACTGCACGGCTTCGCTCGCCGGCAACCCCTTCGAGACCGACGCCTGGCAGATCGATGTCGCCTCGGCAGGCCTTCAGAAGTGCCTTTCGGGACCGCCGGGCTCAGCGCCGATCACGCTCAACGCGCGCGCGGCGGCGGTGATCGGGGAGCGGCGTCACTTCGAAGCCGGCATCCGGCCGGCGGACGCCGTCGACGGCAACGGTCCCGTGATCCAGTCCAACTACTTCGATCTCGCGATGCTCATGGACTACTGGGGCCCCAGGCGGCTCAACCATCACACCGAGGCGGCCTCGATGCTCTATGCGGCGCGCGAATGTGCGCGCGTGGTGCTCGAGGAAGGCCTCGAGAAGGGGATCGCGCGGCATCGGCTCGCTTCGGCGGCGTTGCGGGCCGGCCTCGAGACGATGGGGCTCGAGCTCTTCGCCGATCCGCGCCACCGCATGGCCAACGTGACCGGCGTCGTCATTCCGACGGCAATCCGCGACCCGGACAAGGTTCGGCGCGAGATGCTCACGGATTTCGGCATCGAGATCGGCACCTCGTTCGGGCCGCTGCACGGCAGGATCTGGCGGATCGGGACCATGGGCTACGTGTGCCGCCGGCAGAACGTGCTGCGCTGCCTCGCCTCGCTCGAGCAGGTGCTGCGCCGCAACGGCATGGCCGTGCCGGCGGGCAAAGGTGTCGATGCGGCGGCCGCCGTCTATGACGCGGCGGCGGCCTGAGCGCCTTGCGAAGACGAGCAAGTGCGTTTCGGGGCTTCAGCGGGTGCGCAACCGGCATGACAGCCGCGGGCGGAACCGGGCGATGAACTGCCGAGGGGGGATGACGATGAAGGTGCTGTGGGTTCTCGCGCATCCGGAGGCGCGCTCGCTCAACGGGTCGCTGCGCGATTTCGGCGTCCGCACGCTTGCGGCCGCGGGCCACGAGGTGCGCCAGTCCGACCTCTATCGGATGGGCTGGAAGGCAGTGGCCGACGGAAACGACTTCACCGACAGCGATCCAGCGGTGCCGCTCAATTATGCGGCTGCGTCCTATCGCGGCTTCAGGAACGGCACGCAGGCGGGCGACGTCGTCGCCGAGCAGGAGAAGATCAAGTGGGCGGATGCCGTCATCATCCAGTTTCCGCTCTGGTGGTTCTCGGTGCCGGCGATCCTCAAGGGCTGGTTCGACCGGGTGCTGGCGGCGGGCTGGGCCTACCGGGTGATGGACCCGCTGAACCCCAACCGCTCGCTGCGCTATGGCGATGGCAACCTCAAAGGCAAGCGCGGGATGCTGATCGTGACGACGGGCGCCTCGGGCGCAAGCCTCGGTCCGCGCGGGGTCGCCGGCGACATCGACGATCTGCTCTTTCCGGTGAACTACGGCGTGTTCTGGTACACCGGGATGGCGGTGCTCAGGCCCTTTCTGGTGCACGGCGCCAACCGGGTGAGCGCCGAAGAGTACGCGCGGATCGAAGCGGGACTGGCGCATCGCCTCGCCGGTCTCGCGAGCGAAGCGCCCATCCCCTATCGCACGCAGAACGGCGGCGACTATGACGAGGATCTGGTGCTCAAGCCGAACATCATGGCACCTGAGCATGGCCTGACAGCGGTCAGGCTCCGGCGCGGTTGAGGCGCCGGCCAAGGCATGCGGCGGCGTCGGCGGAGGGCGGCTTGCGGAAGCGCTTGACCCCCATCAAAGGTGGGCGGCCCTATGACCATCAGAGTGCGCTCGCACGGCAATGGGCCGACGCGGTGCCGCAGCCGCCCTTTCCGGGTGTGGAGGCTTGAAGCGAACCGCCGGCCGCACGCCTTCGAGGGATTGGCGGCGCCGACGGGACAAGCGGAAGGGGGACGGCGGGTCACGAACGGACGCGGGGTCGATTGCCGACATGCCGCCGATCAATCGCCCCGGGACATGATCGAACATTGTCTTCGCACGCGCGTCGCGTGGCGTCAGGACGTGCGATCGATCGCCCGCAGACGGTTGCAACGCATCGGGGATGGTGCTGCGCCGGCTCCGAGATCCAGCCGGTCGGAGTGTCTGTTTCGGACGAGGTGGAGATGATGGCACCGAACGCCGAGGCGCCGATGCGCGGCCTGTCTCATGCCGAGGCGGCCCGCCGTCTCGCCGAGCACGGGCCGAACGCCCTGCCGGAGGCGCCGCGGGAGCGCGTCTGGCATCGCCTGATGCGGCAGTTCAAGAGCGCCCTCATTTACATCCTGGTGTTTGCCCTTGCCCTGGATCTCGCGCTTTGGGCGCACGAGGGGGCCGGAAGCGTGCCGCACGAGGCGATCGCGATCGCCGTCATACTTATCCTCAATGCCGGCCTCGGCGCCTACCAGGAAGGCAAGGCGGAGGAGGCGCTCGGGCGCCTCAAGGCGATGGCCATGCCGACGGCCTGGGTGCTGCGGGACGGAACGCTCGTGCAAGTTCCGGTGAGCGCAGTTGTCCCCGGCGACATCGCACGCATCGAGGCCGGTGACCGGGTTCCGGCGGATGGCGTGCTCGCGAGCGGGCTCGGCGTCATGGCCGACGAATCGATCCTGACGGGCGAGTCGCTGCCGGTGGACAAGGATGTGGGCGCCGAGCTCTTCAGCGGAACGCTGGTGACGCGAAGCCAGGGCTACATGGAGGTCACGCGCACTGGCGCGAAGAGCGCGCTGGGGCGGCTCGCCCATCTGATCGGAACCGTGGAAGCCGGGCAGACGCCGCTCGAGCGACGGCTGCGCGAGTTCGGGAACCAGGTGGCGATTGCGATTCTCCTCGTCGGTCTCGCGCTGACGGTCGGCGGCCTTGTGGTCGAAGGGCCCGCGCGCCTTGGTCAGGTGGTGCTGTTCTCGGTGGCGCTCGCGGTTGCGGCCGTGCCGGAGGGCTTGCCCGCCGTTCTCACGCTGACGCTTGCCATGGGCGTCGAGCGGCTCGCCCGAAGGAAGGCCATCGTGCGCCGCCTGAGCGCCGTCGAGGCCCTTGGATCGGTCACCGTGATCGCGACCGACAAGACCGGGACGTTGACCGAGAACCGGATGCAGGTGCGCCACGTCGAAACCTGCGACATGGCGCGCGCGCTTGCAGCCATGGCGCTCGCCAACGACGCGGAGCCGGCCACGGGAGCCGGCGATCCGCTCGAGGTTGCCCTGCTCGAGTACGCCGCCGGTCACGGCCTGGACGCTCAGCGCCTCGCCGCAAGCCGGCCCCGCCTTTCAAGCCAGCCCTTCGACAGCCTCGCCAAGCTCATGCGCGTTACGGTGAGCGAGGGCGGACGGCCCGTCAGCTATGTCAAAGGCGCGCCCGAGGTGCTGCTCGCGGCGAGCCGGCTCAGCGATGCCGACCGCCGGGAATGGGCCACGAAGGCCGAGCGTTTCGCCAATGAAGGCTATCGCGTGCTGGCGATTGCCTGGCGGGACGGCGAGGGCGGACACGATCTGACCTTCCTCGGTCTCGTCATGCTGTGGGACCCTCCGCGCGCCGAGGTCCCCGAGGCCCTGCGCCGGGCAAGCGCCGCGGGAATCCGAGTGATCATGATCACGGGTGATCACCCCGGAACGGCCAAGGCGGTCGGCGAGCAGATCGGCATCGGCGGCGAGCGGGTCGTCACCGGCGACGAGCTTGACCGGCTGTCCGAGGAGCGGGTGCGCGAGATCGTGCGCCACGTCAGCGTGTTCGCCAGAGTGGCGCCGGAGCACAAGCTGCGACTGGTCGATGCCCTCAAGAATAACGGCGAGATCGTCGCCGTCACCGGCGATGGCGTCAACGACGCGCCGGCGCTGAAGCGCTCGGATGTCGGCGTGGCCATGGGGCTGCGCGGCAGCGACGTCACGCGCGAGGTGGCCGATGTCGTGCTGCAGGACGATAACTTCGCCACGATCGTCGCGGCCATCGAGGAGGGCCGCAGCATCTATGAGAACATTCAGAAATTCATCCGCTTCTTCTTCTCGACCGACCTCGCGCTCATCGTGCTCATGAGCGCGGGCCTTGGGATCGCGTTCCTGCTCGGTCTCAAGGACCCGAGCGGCGGGACCTTCCTGCTGCCGCTCACGGCCGTGCAGCTGCTTTGGATCAACGTTATCGCCGACGGCCCCCCCGCGCTCGCGCTGGCGTTCGACCGCAACCCGGACATCATGACGCGGCCGCCGCGTGCTCCGGGCTCGAAACTGCTCGATCGCGCCTCGCTCAGGTTCATCGCGGTAAGCGGCCTGGCGAAGGCCGCGGGCGGTGTTGCCGTTCTCGTTCTCATGCCTCGCCTCGGCCATTCGCTCGACGAGACGCGCACGGCGCTCTTTCTCTATGAGTCCATCCTGCAGCTGGTATTTGCCTACCCGTGCCGGCGCATATCGGTCACGCCGCTCGCGAACGTCGGCCTGCATCTGGCGATCGGTCTTGGCGTCGCGCTGCAGGTGGCGGCGGTTCTCGCGCCGCCGCTGCGGACAATGCTCGGCCTCGTCCCCATCCATGCCGAGGTGTTTGCGGTCATCGCTGGAATGGTGCTGATCACCTGGGCGGCCGCAGAGCTTATGGGCGATCCCGGAGCGCGCATGAGGCGCCGGGCGGGCGCCGCTGCGCCATCGACGCGCGCCGGATGAGCAGCGCAACGATCGGCCGCCGGTCTTGGGCCGCCGGCCCCGGCATTCGGACCGCGAGCGCGAATCGCTTCGGCCGATAGCACGCTGCCGGCTTTGCGCCGGAAGGCTCGGCCAGGCGAGGGGCGGGGATGCTTGGGGGCCGCGGCCGCGCCTCAGGTGTTTTCCTTGCGCGCCGCCCGGGATAAGGGAACGTTCGTCGGATCATTCGGGGACGGCGATGGGACGGGGCGTCAGGCCAGTGCACGGCGAAGAGGCGGCGCCCGCCGGGGCGGCGGACGATCGCATGAACGGGAAGGATCTGGAACCTGCGGCGCAGGATGCCAAGGGCGGCATCACGCCGTCGATGGCCCAATTCCTCGAGATCAAGACCGCCAATCCCGATTCGCTCCTTTGGTACCGCATGGGCGACTTCTACGAGCTCTTTTTCGAGGACGCGGTGGTGGCCGCGCAGGCCCTCGGCATCGTGCTCACAAAGCGCGGCAAGCATCTCGGCCAGGACATCCCGATGTGCGGTGTGCCGGTGCATCGCGCAGACGAATACCTCCAGCGGCTGATCCGGCAGGGCTACCGCGTCGCCGTCTGCGAGCAGCTCGAGGACCCGGCGGAGGCGAGAAAGCGCGGTTCGAAGGCGGTCGTGCGCCGCGACGTGGTGCGGCTGGTGACGCCCGGCACGCTGACCGAGGACAGTCTGCTCGATGCGCGCCAGCGGAACTACCTGACGGCGCTGTTCCGGCTGCCCGGCGATGGCGGAGCGGCGAGCTTCGCACTGGCCTCGCTCGACATCTCGACCGGCGAGTTCGAGGTTGGAACGACGACGGCGGCGGACCTTTCCGGGGAACTCGTGCGCCTTTCTCCCGGCGAGATCATCGCCACCGATGCAATGCTCGGCGAGCCGAGCGTCGCGGCGGCTGCGAAAATGGCAGCCGCGCCGCTGACGCCGGTTCCGGCCGCCTCCTTCGACAGTCTCGCTGGCGAGCGCCAGCTCAAGGCGCGGCTCGGCGTGAGCGAGCTTGGCGGCTTCGGCGGTTTCACGCGCGGCGAACTCGCGGCCATCGGCGCGCTGCTCACCTACGTGGCATTGACCCAGATCGGGGCGAGCCCCGTGGTGCGACCGCCGAAGCGCACCGGCGTCAGCGACGTGCTGGCCATCGATGCGGCGAGCCGGGCAAGCCTGGAGCTGTTGCGCGCCACGTCGGGCGAGCGCGAGGGCAGTCTGCTGGCGGCGATCGACCGCACCGTGACGGGCGCCGGGGCGCGGGAGCTCGCAGCGCGCCTTGCGAGTCCGCTCACCGACCCGAAGGCCATCAACGCGCGGCTCGATGCCGTCGGGTATCTGGTGGATCACGGTACGCTTCGGGAGGACCTGCGCCAGACGCTCAGAGCGGCGCCGGACGTGGCACGGGCCGTCTCGCGCCTTGCGCTCGGCCGGGGCGGCCCGCGCGATCTCGGCCAGATCCGCGACGGGCTCGCCGCCGCGCGGACGGCGGCGGACCTGCTCCAACGGAGCGCCGGCGGCATGGGCCTGCCGGAGCTGCTCGCGGACGTCAGCGCCCGGCTTGCCGGCGCGCCGGCAAGCCTGCTGCAGTCGCTGTCGGCGGCGCTCATCGACGATCCGCCCGTCAACCGCCGCGACGGCGGCTTCGTGCGGGCCGGCTTCCGCGCTGACCTCGACGAGGCGCTGCGCCTGAGGGACGACAGCCGGCGCATCCTGGCGGCGCTCGAGGCGAAGTACGCCGAGGCAACTGGCGTCAGAAGCCTCAAAATCCGTCACAACAACATCCTCGGCTATTACATCGAGACGACGGCGCTCAACGCCCGCCCGCTGCTCGCACCGCCCTTCTCCGAGACCTTCCGCCACCGGCAGACGATGGCGAGCGCGGTGCGCTTTTCGACGGCGGAGCTCGAGGAGACGGAAGGCCGCATCGCCTCGGCGGCGGAGCGGGCGCTCGCCATCGAGCAGGAGGTCTTCGCCACGCTCGCCGGCGAGATCGCGCTGTCTAACCAGGCGCTCGCTGCGCTCGCCGCGGCGCTTGCCGAGCTCGATTGCCTCTCGGGCCTTGCCGAACTCGCGGAGCGGGAAAATTACGTGCGCCCGAGCGTCGACGGCGGGACCGCCTTCGAGATCGAGGGCGGCCGCCATCCGGTCGTCGAGCAGGCCCTGCGCGCCAGCGCCGGCACCTTCATCGAGAACGACTGCGTGCTCGGGCGTGCGCACGCCGGCGCCAAGCCTGCGGGCTTCGAGGAGATCGCGGATCGGCGCATCTGGCTCGTGACGGGGCCGAATATGGCGGGCAAGTCGACGTTCCTGCGCCAGAACGCGCTGATCGTGGTGCTTGCGCAGATGGGAAGCTTCGTGCCGGCGCGGCGCGCGCACATCGGCATCGTCGACCGGCTGTTCTCGCGGGTCGGGGCCTCCGACGATCTCGCGCGCGGGCGGTCCACCTTCATGGTCGAGATGGTCGAGACGGCGAGCATCCTCAATCTCGCGACCGAGAGGAGCCTTGTCATTCTCGACGAGATCGGCCGCGGCACGGCGACCTTCGATGGTCTTTCCATCGCCTGGGCGACGGTCGAGCACCTGCACGAGGTCAACCGCTGCCGCGCGCTCTTTGCGACGCACTTCCATGAGCTCACAGCGCTTGCCGGTCGCCTCGCGGAGATCGCCAACGTCACCATGGACGTCAAGGAGTGGCACGACGAGATCGTCTTCCTGCACAAGGTCAAGAGCGGGGCCGCAGACCGCAGCTACGGCATCCAGGTGGCCAAGCTCGCTGGTTTGCCGAGGTCCGTCATCGAGCGCGCCGGCGAGGTCTTGGCGGCGCTCGAGAAGCAGGAGGGCCGGAGCAAGCCGCAGACGGCGCTCATCGACGAACTGCCGCTCTTTGCCGCCGCGCGTCCGAGGTCGTCGGGCGCAGGCGGCGGGCCGTCGCCGGTCGAGGCGGCGCTCGACGACATCCATCCCGACGAACTGAGCCCCAAGGCGGCGCTCGAGGCCCTCTACCGCCTGAAGGCGCTGCGCAAGCGGGCGGAATGACGGACGGCGTGCTTCGCCGGGACCGTCCGGCCGCGATGGGCGCTTTATTGCGACGGCGGCTTCGACTACCAATGCGACCGAAGCTTCACCATGAGGAGGCGCGCGATGACCCTCGAGCCCCGTCCCCGCAGGAAGACCGTCGCCGTCGACGTGGCGGGTATCACGGTCGGCGGGGGCGCGCCGATCGTGGTGCAATCGATGACGAACACCGACACGGCCGATATCGCGGCGACGGCCGATCAGATCGCGGCGCTTTCGCGCGCGGGCTCCGAGATCGTGCGCATTACCGTCGACCGCGACGAGGCGGCGAAGGCGGTACCGAAGATCCGCGAGATGCTGTTGAAGCGCGGGGTTCGCGTGCCGGTCGTCGGTGACTTTCATTACAACGGCCACACGCTCCTTGCCGACAATCCCGCCTGCGCCGAGGCGCTCGACAAATACCGGATCAATCCCGGCAACGTTGGCTTCAAGCAGAAGAAGGACCGACAGTTTGCGGCAATCGTCGAGACGGCGATCCGGCATGGCAAGCCGGTGCGCATCGGCGTCAACTGGGGCTCGCTCGATCAGGAGCTTCTGACGCACCTGATGGACGAGAACGCCAAGTCGTCGGCGCCGAAGCCCTACCGGGCGGTGATGCACGAGGCAATGGTGCAGTCGGCGCTCCTGTCGGCGCGGCGCGCGGAGGAGATCGGACTTGGCCGCAACCGCATCATCATCTCGGCCAAGGTGTCGGCGGTGCAGGACCTGATTGCGGTCTATGCGATGCTCGCGGACCGTGCCGACTACGCGCTGCACCTGGGGCTCACCGAGGCCGGCATGGGCTCCAAGGGGATTGTCGCCTCGTCGGCGGCGATGGGCATTCTCCTGCAGGCCGGCATCGGCGATACGATCCGCTACTCGCTGACCCCGGAGCCCGGGGGCGATCGCACGCGCGAGGTGCAGGCGGCGCAGGAGCTCCTGCAGACGATGGGGCTCAGAACCTTCATGCCGATCGTCGCCGCCTGTCCGGGGTGCGGGCGGACGACGTCGACGGTGTTCCAGGAGCTTGCCCGCGACGTCGAGGCGATGCTGCGCGAGCGGATGCCGGAGTGGCGGGTGAGGTATCCGGGCGTGGAGGCGCTCAACCTCGCGGTGATGGGCTGCATCGTGAACGGCCCGGGCGAATCGAAGCATGCCGACATCGGCATCTCGCTGCCCGGCACGGGCGAACAGCCGGCGGCGCCGGTGTTCATCGACGGCAAGAAGGCCATGACGCTGCGCGGGCCGAACATCGCCGCCGAGTTCAAGGAGATCGTCGAGGCGTACGTCGCGCGGCGCTTCGGCGCGAAATCGCCTGACGAGGCAAAGTCCGCGGCCGAATGACGGCCGCTCGCCAGCGCCGTCGTCTTATCTCGGCAATGCGCCGGCTGCGTCGCCGGCGGGCGCGACGGCACGGCAGGTTGATCGGCACTTAGCGCGTGAGCACGATGAAATCGGTGCCACGGCCGGTCTCGCGGCTCGGGCCGTGATCGGAGACGATGAGCGTTGCACCGGGCCACAGGCGGTCGGCGATCAGCGCGACCGTGTCCGGCGGCAGATCGAAGCGATCGAGAACCTCGGCGGCAGTCGAGGGGCGATGGGGGCGCTGCACTTCGACTCCGGCGGCCGTCTCCTCCCTGCCGCTTCGCCGCTTGTCGCGCGACGTTTCTGGCGAACGCTCCGGAACGGTCACCACGTGCCAGGCGAGGCGGTCGCCGGCAGCGCTCGACGCCATGGCGGTGAAGACATGCGTGCCGAGCGGCCGCTCGGGGTCGCGGAACGGGACGGGTTCCTCATGGATCAGGTGGAAGCCCTGCCGGACCATGACCCGGCCTTCCTTCCGGGAGACGAAAATCGTCACCGGCTCGGTGCCGATGCCGGCGAGCCGATGAGCGGCGGCCGCCGCTTCGCGCGCGACCTCGGCCTCCCGGACACTGCGGGCGGCGGCGAACGCGGCGTCGGACTGTGCGCGCTCGCGCTCACGCGCTTCGGCCAGAGCCGTGCGCGCCGCTTCGGCTCGAAGCTCAGCCGCGGCGAGCTCGCGGCCGAGATCGCTCCCGGCGTCGGCCGACTGATTGCGGACGATGGCTTCCTGCTTCGCCGCGAGATCGGCCGCCGCGGTCGCGAGCGCGCGCTCGAGGCGGGCGAGATCCTGGGCGGCGCGGCTTGCTGCTGCGGATGCCGCAGCGGCGGCCTCGACGGCCGGCGCAATGCGCGCCTCGGCCGCGAGCTTTTCCGCTTGCGCCCTGACCTTGCGCACCTGTGCAAGCTGGAACGGATCGAGGACCTGCGTTGCGGCGGCCTCGCTTACGGAGCCGACCGCCGCCCACTGCACCGGCGTCGGCAGGTCGCTGGCGGCGATCCGGGTGATTACCGGCTGCGGCAGGCGGGGACTTTCGATTGGCACGGCGTGCGTCTCGCTCGGCGCGACGATGACGCGCATGCCGATGCGGCCCGCTTCCCACAACTCGGTGGCGAAGCCCGTCGGCAGGCGGATGCAGCCGTGCGAGGCCGGGTAGCCGGGGACGACGCCCTGGTGCAGGGCGATGCCAGACCAGGTCAGCCGCTGCATATAGGGCATCGGTGCGCCGCTGTAGATGTTCGATTCGTGGTAGCGGCGGCGCTGGAGGACGCTGAAGACGCCGGTCGGGGTGGCGTGGCCCGGCTTGCCCGTCGATACCCGCGACTGTGCTGCGATGCCAGTCGCGGTGAAGACGCGGATCTGCTGATCGGACAGCGAGACGATGGCGACGAGGGGGGCGGGCGGGCCGGCATGCGGGGCGGTTCGCGGCAACGTCGCGCGCGTGCTGTGCGCGGGGGCATTGCTCTGAGGCCGCGATCCCAGTCCCATCGGTGCGGCGCGGCGGGCCTCGGGCGGTGCCAGGCGTCGGCGGTGGCGCTCGATCAGGCCGTGGGGAGGGCGCGGTTGCGCACCGAGCTCGGATGCCCGGTAGACCGGGGCCGGGACCATCTGCGCGGCCGCAGGCAGTGAGCCGAGGGGCGCCTGCGAGGCAATGATCGTCGCAAGCAGCATCAGCGAGGGCGAGGACACCCCGAGCGTCGCCGCCTGCGGCTTGTGCATGGCCTTCACTCCGAACCAAATCCGGCCGATCGACCGCCGCGGTCGCCGCGGGACGGCACGGGCTGCAGTCTACCGCACCCTCCGTACGCCGACAGTACCCGGGCTGCAACACAGGGCTTCACCCGGGCGCCGGCGGTGTCGGGCGAGGGCGCGGCGTCAGCTGCGGCGGGCCAGCATGAAGGCTGCGGCGCCGCGGAGGGCATCCGCCGCGCTCCCGAACGGCGCAAGCGCCGTGCAGGCGTCCGCCACCACGCTCTCCAGCCGTGCGCGGGCCCCCGCCACGCCGGCGAGCGTGACGTGCGTTGCCTTGCCGCGGATGGCGTCCTTGCCGACGGCCTTGCCGGCCATGGCGGCGCTGCCCTCGGCGTCGAGGAGATCATCGGAGATCTGAAAGGCGAGGCCGAGGTTTCGGCTGTATCGGGCCAGGGCGGCGCGCGCGCTCGGACCCGCCTCGCCGAGAATCGCTCCGGCCTCGCAGGCGAAAGCGATCAGCGCGCCGGTCTTCATGGCTTGCAGGCGGTCGACGTGCTCGATCGTCGCCTGCGGCGGCAGGCCGAGCTTGTCGGCCTCGAGATCGAGCATCTGACCGCCGACCATGCCGGCGCGGCCGGCATCGAGCGCGAGGCGGCGGACGAGGGCGACGCGGGCCTCGGGCGCTGTGTCGGGGAGCGTTGCCAGGATCTCGAAGCTCAACGTGAGGAGCGCGTCGCCGGCCAGGATCGCCGTCCAGTCGTCGAAGGCCTTCCACACGGTCGGGCGGCCGCGCCGCATTTCGTCGTTGTCCATCGCTGGCAGGTCGTCGTGGACGAGGCTGTAGGCGTGGAGACATTCGAGCGCGGCGGCGGCGTCGAGGGCCGCGGCCTCGGGCGCGTCGAACAGGCGGGCGGATTCGAGCACGAGAAAGGCGCGGAAGCGCTTTCCGCCGGCAAGGGTGGCGTGCGCCATGGCGGCGGCGAGCCGCGGCGGGATGTTGCCTGACGGGTCGGCCAGCAGCGCCGCAAGGCGGGCCTCGACCCGGCTTGCGACGTCCGCCTGCCGGCGCGTGAACGCAACGATGAATTCAGGTGTCCCGGTCATGCGTCTGGCCTCGCGCAATCTGCAGGGGCCGCCATGACGCCCCGGCGAAGGCATAGCCGGCTGCGGCCGTCGCAGCCATCGGGCTCCCCGGAATGAACCGGGAACGGGGGCATCCGGCCCGCTGGCGACAGCCGCGCGCGCGGCAAAAAAGGTTGTCCGGCCGGCTGGCCAGGGAAAGGATTTGTCGCTATAAGCCGCGCGGTTCGGCCGTCCTGGCACCGCCAGCGACGGCCGCTCGGTATTCGGCGCGTGGGCGTGCGCTGGGCCACGTTGGGAGGCGGACGCCGGCGTTCCGGCACGGCGGCGCGCCGTCCCGGTTCACTTGTGGAGCGATTGATCATGGCAGTCCCGAGAAAAAAGGTTTCGCGCATGAAACGGGGGCAGCGCCGTTCGGCGGATGCGCTTGCTCCGCCGGTCTACGTCGAGGACCAGGAGACCGGAAACTTGCGCCGGCCGCATCATATCGACCTCAAGTCGGGCAAGTATCGCAAGATGCAGGTGCTCAAGGCGAAGGAAGAGATTGCCTGATCCTGACCGGGTGCCCGGGCGGCGGGCTGCCGGCAGGATTGTCAATTTCCGACACAGTTGCGCACTAACATTGCCCCCGGCCGACGATCCGGCGGGCTAGACCGTGAGGGTTCCATGTCGCTGCGCGCGCTCCCGTTGATGGTGATTGCGTTCATCATCTACAACGTCGTGGTCCTGCTCGGCGGCAATACGCCCGTGGACGACATCCTGAACAAGCAGCTGTTCAAGATTCGGATGGTGAGCGGCGCGGAGTGGGTTTTTCGCACGAGCGACCTGATCATCCTGCTCACCATGGTGCTGCTGTTCATCGAGCTCATCAAATCCACCTACACGTCCAGCCTGCAGATGGTCGATCATGGCCTCTCGATGCTGGTGTTCATTGCCTGCCTGGTGGAATTCCTGCTTGTGCCCAAGGCGACCACCTCGGTGTTCTTCGTCATCCTGACTGCGGCGCTGATCGACGTGGTGGCCGGCGCGCTAATCGGCATCCGCACGGCCCGGCGCGATCTCAATATCGGCGGCGACGTCTGAGCGGGGTTGCGACGGTCGCGAGCCGGGGGGCACGTCCGCGGCAGACCCGCTTGCTTGCATCCGACTTGCGGCCTTACTCCGTCCGCTTGGCGGTGGCGCTGGGCGGAGCCATAAACGGGGTATTCGGACATTCAAGGCTTGTTAACGGGTGAAGCATAGGCTTTGTAATCGCGAAAAATTGCACACGAATGCCGGCAATTTTTCCAGTCTGGCGGTAAGCCAGTCGCGGCCGGATGGGGCTCTCGTGGGATCGGCGGGTGACAAGGTGGAGCGCGTCGAGGGCAGCGAAGGCGGGGGACGCGGGCAGGCGGGGGTGGACGGCGCGCGCGCCGAGGTCCTGCCGGCCGTGAGCGAAATCGACGGCATTCCCGTCGAGAGCTGCGCGCTGGATCTTGTCGACATCCTCTCCTCGGTGCAGGAAACCGCCTATTACTGGGACATCCGCAGCGATCGGCTCGAATGGGAGAGCAATGCCGCAGAGGTGCTCGGAACCCGGCTCAAGCCGCCTGCGACCGGCAGCGACTTCAACTTCCTGATTGCCGCCGAGCACATCCAGCGCCGTCAGGACGCCATCGCCAAGGCGAGGCCCGGCACGGGCAAGCCCGGCTCGGGCGGCCATTTCCGCGTGCAGTACAAATTCACCCCCGGCGGCCGGCGCAGCGAGCACTCGCTCTGGCTCGAGGACCACGGACGCTGCTGGTTCGACGCGAGCGGCAAACCCATCAAGGCGCGCGGCGTGATCCGCGTCATCAACGACCGCTACCAGGAGGAGCAGCGCCTTCTCCACCGGTCGGACCATGACGAGCTTACCGGCCAGCTCAACCGCATCCGGCTGACGGAAGCGCTCGGCGCCGTCGTCGCGCGGGCGCAGCGGACGGGCGAGTCCTGTGCGCTGCTGATGGTGAGCGTCAACAACCTGTCGGTCATCAACAACAACTTCGGCTACGATGTCGGCGACGAGGTGATCGCCTCGGTCGCGCGGCTGATCCGCTCCCGCCTCAGGGGCGGAGACACCATCGGGCGCTATTCCTCCAACAAGTTCGGCATCATTCTCAACGACTGCGGACCGGGTGCGATGCGGATCGCCGCCGAGCGGTTCATGAAGACGGTCCGCGAGGCGACGATCCGCGCCACCGGCTGCCAGCTCTCGGCGACGATCTCGATCGGCGGCGTTCTGCTGCCGGACCACGCGACAACCGCCCACCAGGCCCTCAGCCGCGCACTGCAGGCGCTCGACAAGGCGCGGGCGAAGCGCAGCGAGGCGTTCGCGGTCTACGAAAGCGACGCCGGTCATGAATCGGTCCGCCAGCGCAACATCACCATGGCGGACGAGATCATCTCCGCGCTCGAGCAGAACCGCATGATGATCGCGCTGCAGCCGATCGTGGCGAGCGGCACGCGCGAGCCCGCGCTCTTCGAGTGCCTGTTGCGCATGGAGCGGCCGGACGGCCTGCAGGTCTCGGCCGGCGACTTCATCGAGGTGGCCGAGCAACTCGGGCTGTCGCGCCTCGTCGACCGGCGCACGCTCGAACTTGCCGTCGAGGTCCTGAAGAAGCATCCGTCGATCCGCCTCTCGGTCAACGTCTCGGGATTGACGGCCGGCGATCACGACTGGCTGGTCACGCTGCACAGGCTCACGGGCGGACGCCGCGCCCTCACCGAGCGGCTCACCATCGAGATCACGGAGACGGCGGCGATCCACGATCTCGACTTGTCGATCAATTTCGTCGATACGCTCAAGGAGCTCGGCTGCCGCGTCGCCATAGACGACTTCGGCGCCGGCTACACGTCCTTCAAGAACCTGAAGATCCTCAACGTCGACATGGTGAAGATCGACGGCTCGTTCGTGAAGAATCTGATCGAGGAGCCGACCAACCAGGTCTTCATCAAGTCACTCGTGGAGATCGCCGAGACCTTCGGCCTGGAGACGGTCGCCGAGTGGGTGACCGACGAGGCGGTGGCGCGCGCTATCGAAAAGGCCGGGATCACCTACATGCAGGGCTTCCATTTCGGGCGGCCGATCCTGGCGTCCGAGCTGACGGCGCTGCCGACGAAAGGTGCCCAGACGGGACAGTGCGGCATCTGAGGCCGTCCGCGGGCATTCCAACCCGCCGGTCCGCCGATCCGATCGTTGCCGATGCCGTCCGCGGGCCGCGCTACGAGTTTGGCGAAATCCGTTCCTGCGAGCGGCCTGCGCGTCGGCCGTCCGTCGCCATCGGTTTCTGCGCTTTCTGCATGGCGTCCGCCGGCCACGCGCGAGGCGCGCCCGTTGGCAGCGACCAGCAGGCCATGTATTGCTGTCCGGACATTGTCGGCTGCCGGTCCAAGGACTGGCAGTGAGCCTGCGCGCCCGAGGCTGCCCCGCCTCTTGCATCCAGAAAGGACGCTTCCATGTCCGCGATCCCGCCGTCGCCGCATCCAACAGTGAAGCCGCTGCAAGGCATCCGCATCATCGACGTGTCAAGTTTTCTTGCCGGGCCCTTTTGCTCGACGCAGCTCGCCGAGTTCGGCGCCGAGGTCTGGAAGCTCGAACTGCCGAAGGTCGGCGACGCGCTCAGGAAATTCGGCACCCCGACTCCGTCTGGCGATTCGCTGCCGTGGCTGCAGGAGACGCGCAACAAGAAGGTCGCGACGCTTGACTTGCGGAAGCCGGAAGGGGCCGCGCTCCTCAAGCGCATGATCCGCAAAGCCGACGTGCTGGTCGAGAACTTCCAGCCCGGCACGCTCGAGAAGTGGGGTCTCGGCTGGGACACGCTCAAGGAGGAGAACGGCAAGCTCATCATGGTGCGAATCTCGGGCTTCGGGCAGACGGGGCCCTATGCGCCGCGGCCCGGCTTCGGGCGCATCGGCAATGCCTTCGGCGGCCTTTCCTATCTGGCGGGCTTTCCCGAGCTTCCTCCGACGACGCCGGGTTCGGCGACGATCCCCGACTACATGGCGGGGCTCTACGGGGCGCTCGGGGTCATGTTCGCGCTGCGCGCCCGCGACATGACCGGGCGCGGCCAGTTCATCGACATCGGCCTCTACGAGCCGATCTTCCGCATCCTCGATGAACTCGCCGCGGCCTACGCCTACAAGGGCTATCAGCGCGAGCGCATGGGGCCGGGTACGGTGAACGTGTGCCCGCACAGCCACTACCCCACGAAGGACGGCAAGTGGATCGCCATCGCCTGCACGTCCGACAAAATCTTCGCGCGGCTCGCCGAGGCGCAGGGCCAGCCGGAGCTCGCAGCACCGGGCGGTCGCTGGGAGAAGATCGCGGACCGGGACCGAGAGCGCAAAGACGTCGACGCCTGGGTCGAGCGGTGGACCAAGACCTTCACGCTCGAGGACTGCATCAAGGAATGCGACAAGTTCCAGGTGCCGTGCGGGCCGGTCTACTCGATCTCCGACATCTTCAAGGACCCGCACTACGCTGCGCGCGAGAACATCCTCAGGATGAAGGACCCGCGCGTCGGCGAAATCGCGATGCCGAACGTCGTGCCGCGCCTCTCCGATACGCCGGGCAAGGTCGAGTGGCTCGGGCCGCCGATGGGCGCCCACACCGAGGAGCTGTACAAAGGCCTTCTCGGTCTCAGTGACGCCGAGATCGGCCGTCTCAAGGATCAGGGCGTCATCTGAGCGCCCGCGCGTTCCGCGAGCGATGTCGCGGTCGTTCTTCGGCAGGGCACCGTTGCGCCGGCAGGAGAGCACGCGTGCCGGTGAGCGTGCTAGGCTTCCTCAGCGAGGCCGGACGGGCCTCGCGCGCAGCCCCGAAGTGCGGCTCGCATGTCGCCTGTCCTCAGATCAGCAGGCGATGGCGCAGCCGCGCGCTTCGCCAACATGCGGGGCGGCCATCGGAGGACGCCCATGAGACATTTCCTTGTTGCCGCCATCGTCGCGCTGGCAGGCCTCGCCTCGCCCGGAGCGGCCGTTGCGCAATCGGACTGGCCGACGCGGCCCGTCCGCTTCCTGCTGCCGGTCGTGCCCGGCGGCGGCATCGACACGCTCTCGCGCACCGTCCAGAACTTCGTGAGCGAGAAGCTCGGCAAGCCGCTCACCATCGAGAACCGCCCCAGCACCTCGTTCATCATCAGCACCGAGATGGTGGCGCGGGCGACCGACGATCACACCATCGGCATGATCCTGATCGGCACGCATGCCGCCAATCCGTCGGTGCACGAGAAGCTCCCTTACGATTCGCTCAACGACTTCTCCTTCATCATCAACCTCAACAACTCGCCGAACGTCATCGCGGTGCACCCGACGTTTCCCGCCAAGACGCTCGCCGATCTCGTCAATGAGGCGAAGGCGAACCCGGGCAAGGTGTTCTATGCGACATCGGGAGTGGCCGGCGGGCAGCATTTCACCGGCGAACTCCTCAAGATGAAGGCCGGCATCGACATGGTGCACGTGCCCTACAAGGGCTCCGGCGCTTCGCTCAAGGACGCGGTGAGCGGCCAGATCAAGGTGATCTTCGGAAATGTCATCTCGGCGGGCCCGCACATCCAGGCGGGGAGCCTCCGCGCGCTCGCGACCACGGGCGTCAAGCGCTCGCCGATGTTCCCGGACCTTCCCACAATGGCCGAGGCCGGCTATCCCGGCATCGAGATCGAGGACCGCTACGCGGTGATCGGTCCGGCGCGGCTGGCGCCGGCGATCGTCAAGAAGATCCACGATGCATTCCGCGACGCCATGCTTGCCCCCGAGCTGCAGCCGCGCTTTCAGCAGCAGGGCATCTTCGCCGACCTGATGGGACCCGAGGAGCTCAGACGCTTCATGGAGCGCGAGATGACGACGCTCGGCGAGGTGGCGCGGGCCGCCAACATCAAGGCCGAGCAGTAAGCGCGCAGGTGGGGCGCGGCACGCGGAACTCCGCGCCACGCCCGCCGTCGCTTCTCTCACTTCAGTCCAAGCTGGGCGAGCGTCGTCGTCACGTCGCCGTTGGCGGTTGCCAGCGGCATCAGCGCAACGAGCGCCTTGGTGATGCCGCCGTCGACCGGGATGTTGGCGCCGTTGATGTAGCGGGCGGCATCGGAGACGAGGAAGACCACGACGTCGGCGATGTCGGTGCCGGTGCCGGTGCGGCCGAGCGGCACCATCGCCTCGCGCGCCTTGACGACGGCCGGGTTGCTGTAGGCCTCGGTGTGCGCCGGTGTGCGGATCATGCCCGGGCTGATGGCATTGCAGCGGATGCCGCGGCCGCCCCATTCGACGGCGGTAAGGCTCGTCAGGCCGATGACGCCGGCCTTCGACGGCGTATAGGCGCCGCGCAGCGCCTGGCCGAACGAGCCGCTCATCGAGGCGATGTTGACGATCGCGCCCTTTCCGGCGGCGAGCATCCGGCGGCCGACGGTCTGCGTGCACTGGAAGACGCCGGTGAGGTTCGTTGCGATCTCGCGATCCCAGGCGGCGCGCGGCAGGTCCTCCAGCGGCAGGCGGTGGCGCGTTGCCGCATTGTTGACGAGGACGCGCGGGATGCCGAAGGCGTCCTCGGCGGCTTTCGTCGCAGCCTCGACGTGGGCGGCATCGGCGACGTCGACGCGGGCAGAGACGGCCTTGTGGCCGGCGGCCGCGAGCGCCTTGGCACAGGCTGCGGCACCCTCGCCATCGTAGTCCCAGACAGCGACGGCATAGCCGGTTTCCGCCAGACGGCGGGCGATGTCGGCGCCGATGCCGCGGGCGGCGCCTGTAACGATGGCGAGTCGCGTCTCCTTCTCAGTCATGAGCGGTGCCCTTCCTTCGTGCGATGGATGCGAGACAGCTTAACGCGCCGGGCCGATCGGCGCATGGCCGAGCCGTCGGCGCAGGTCAGGGATGCAGCGGCGGCTTTATCGCGAAGTGCGTTCGCGTCCGGTTGTGGCGGATGGCCGGCCGCCCTAGGCTCGATTTCATGGACGGGATGCTTTTCATCCGCCTCCCGACAGCTCCTGGAGGTCGAGGCCATGAAATTCGGACTGAGCACGGTCACGCGCGGCGTCTTCTCGACGGCCGACAACTACAGCGCCGTGGCGCAGGCGGCCGAGCGCGCCGGCTTCGATTTCCTCGCCGTCAGCGACCATCTCGTGGTGCCGGGACGGTTCCAATCGAAATACCCCTATGTTCCAGGCGGCGCTTTCATGGTCGCGCAGGAAGGCCACTGTCTCGATCAGCTCTCGACCATCGCGTTTCTCGCGGGCGTCACGCGCTCGCTCCGCCTGCTGACCTCGGTGATGGTCGTCCCGCACCGTCATCCGGTTCTCGCTGCGAAAATGCTCGCGACGATCGACGTGCTCTCCAAGGGCCGCCTGATCGTCGGTGCCGGCGCCGGTTGGATGCGCGAGGAGATGGAGCTTCTCGGCGGCAACTTTCCCGAACGCGGACGCTATACCGACGAGGCGCTTGCGGCCTGCATCGCGCTCTGGACCCAGGAACGCGGCAGCTACAGCGGCCGGCACGTCAACTTCTCGGACGTCGTCTTCGAGCCGAAGCCCGTCCAGAAGCCGCATCCGCCGCTCTGGATCGGCGGGGAGAGCGCGGGCGCGATCCGCCGGGCCATCGCCCTCGGCACGGCCTGGTATCCGGGCAACAACAGCCAGACGATGCCGCTCGACACGCCGGAGCGGCTCGCGCAAGGTGTTGCCGAAGTGCGCCGGCGCGCGGCGGCGGCCGGGCGCGATCCGCAAACGCTCGGGCTTTCGCTCCTTGTCCAGGACGTTTTCGACTGGACCGAGCGGCGGGTCGCCGACGGCAGCCGGCGGCGCATGTTCACCGGCGCCTCGGCCGACATGATCGAGGACGCGGCGCGACTTGCCGAGGTCGGCGTCGGCCACGTCGCGCTCCGCCTTGGCGGAAGCACGGTCACGGAAGCGGTCGAGCGCATCGAGCGGTTCGGGGCCGAGGTCATCGCCCGGTCCGGAGCAAAATGAGCAACGTGCGGCAAAGGGGCATTCATGTCAGTCAGCGGTCGTAAGGCGCCGGGGGCAGCGATGCGCGCGCTCGAGGCGTGCCTTGCGGCCGAGGGGCGCTGGAACGGACACGTCAATGCGGTCGTCACGTCGATGGCGCAAATCGCCCGCCTAGAGGCGGCGGCCGCGGACCGCGCGGCTTCGGAAGGGCGCTGGCTCGGGCTCCTGCACGGCATGACCATCGCGATCAAGGACAACATCGACACGGCCGGCGTCGAGACGACCGCCGGCTCGCTGCATTTCAAGGGCCGCGTGCCCACCCGCGACGCGCCGGTGATCGAGCGATTGCGGCGGGCCGGCGCCGTCGTCGTCTCGAAGGTGACGATGCACGAGCTCGCCTTCGGCATCCGCTCTTTCAACCCCGTGATCGGTCAGGCGCGCAACCCTTACGATCTCGCTCGCGTGCCCGGCGGCTCGAGCGGCGGCTCGGGCATTGCGGTTGCGACCGGCATGGCGGCGGGCGCCCTCGGCACGGATACCGGCGGCTCGGTGCGCATCCCGGCCGCAATGACCGGGATTTCGGGGCTCAGGCCGACGCACGGCCGCGTGCCGAACACGGGCAGCTTTCCGGTCAGCGCGCAGCACGACACCATCGGCCCCATGGCGGCGAGCGTCGCCGACTGCGCGCGCATCTTCGCTGTCATCGCCGGCTTCGATGCCGAGGACCCGGTGAGCGTCGAAGAGCCGCTGCCGAACTTCCTGCCGTCGCTCGGCGACGGCATCCGCGGCGTTCGCATCGGCATTCCGACGAACCACTATCTCGAGGGCGTCGCGGCGGACATCTATCGCGCCTACGAGGCGGCGCTCCAGGTTTTCGAGCGGCTCGGTGCCGAGCTCGTCCATCTCCCGGTCGAAGGCGCCGAGACCGCACACGCGCACGCGACGGTGATGATCTACAGCGACGCCTGTGCGCTTCATGCCGAGCGCATGGCGGAGGCCGAAAAATGGGGACAGATGACGCTCGAGCGCCTGAGGACCGGGCTGCAATTCACCGGCACGGACTATGCGCGCGCGATGCGGGCGCGCGAGAGCTGGCGGCGGACGCTGCGCCGGATCTTCGGCGCGATCGACATCCTGGCGAGCCCGACGGCGCTCGCCGATCCGCCGCTCATCGACGATGGCCAGTCGCTGCTCAAGACGACGACCGCCTACACACAGACGACCTACGCCGGAGCATTCGGCGGCCTTCCCGGACTATCGATTCCCTGCGGCGTCTCGAGCCGCGGACTGCCGATCGGGCTTCAGCTCGAAGCGGCGCCGTGGCAGGAGCCGTTGCTCCTGCGTGTCGGGCACGCCTTCCAGGCAGTGACGGACTGGCACCGCCGGCGGCCCGAGCCGCCGCGGGCGTGATGCGGTGAGGAGAAGCCCAGCCGCTCACTCCGCGGCCGCATGACGGGACGCGTTGGAGCCGGGCTCGCCGTCAGGCGTCAGCCGCCCAGAAACTCCTTCGCCCAGCCGTCGTAGTCGGCGGCGCGCGTCAGTTGCCGCATCCGCTCGGCGGAGGCGATGCCTTTGAGGTCCGCGGGCTTGCCGCCCTCGCGCAGATGTTTGAGCGTCTGATAGATCGCCTCGACGGCGGCGGCGAACTGCTGATGGCCTTGCAGCGCGATCCGCACGCCGCGCGCGGCGAGATAGGCCTTGTCGGAAAGGTCGCCCGGGGCGTTTCCGAGGATCAGCGGCTTGCCGATCCCTGCGGCCGCCACCGCATCGAGTTCGGCCCGCGATTTGATGCCGACGAGGAAGATCGCATCGACGCCGGTTGCGGCGTAGGCACGCGCGCGGCGAATCGTCTCCTCGATGCCGGCGATCTGCGGCGCGCTGGTGCGCCCGGCGATGACGAGATCGGGATCGCTGCGCGCGGCGAGCGCCGCCTTCATTTTGCCGATGCCTTCCTCGAGCGTGAGCATCCGCTGCCTGTCGCCGAGGCCGTAGGGCTGCGGCAGGTCGGTATCCTCGATCGAGAGACCGGCGACGCCCGCGGTCTCGAGTTCCTCGACGGTGCGCATGACCGAGAGCGCGTTGCCGTAGCCGTGGTCGGCATCGCACAGGAGCGGGAGGTCGGCGGCGCGCATGATGCGGTGTGCCTGTTCGGCGAACTCGGAAAGCGTGAGCGTGATGAGGTCGGGCGCGCCGAGCACCGTCAGGGAGGCGGTCGAGCCCGCGAACATGCCGGCCTCGAACCCGAGATCGGCGGCGATGCGGCCCGAGATCGGGTCATGGACCGAGGCCGGATGGATGCAGGCATTGCCGTTGAGGACGGCACGGAAGCGAGCACGGCGGGCGCTCCAGCGGGACGGCATGAGGGCTCCTCTCATTATTCTGTGGCTGGGTCTCGCCGGTCTTCTTGCACGCGCGCTCCGCCAGGGGAAGAGACCGGCCGTTCGACCGCGCGATGCCGCATGGGTGCGGCTGCGACCAGCCCCTGCTCGATGAGCGTGCGATGAAACCGACGCTTGCGTGCGCTCGGCGTGAGGAAGTAGGCCGTGCCGCATTCCGCAATCAGGCTGGCGCGAGTCGCGGAGATGGCGTCGAGCGCGAGCCCTGCCACCTGCTGGGTGATGGTCCCGAGGAAGGCGATGTCGAGAACGGCCGGCAGGCACAAGGCCGACGGGTCGGGTTCGAAGCTTAGCGGCTCGACGGCGAAGAACGTCCGGAACGGCCGCGTTGCGTCCGGCGGCAGCCCGAGCCGGCGCTCGAGGCGTCGCGTCAGCACCGGCTGATGGTCGCCGTAGTGGACGATGAGCATCGGCCGGTCTGGAAACCGCGCGAGCAGATTGTCGCGCGCCGCGCGCCAAGCCGCGGCGGTCTCGGCGAGGCGGGCGTAGTACTCGACATAGTGCGGGTCGGCGTTCGCAGCGGCCGCGAACGCGCGCTCGGCGGCAAAGCGCGCCGCATTCGCAAGCGGGCGGCCGTGCGGTCCGTGATTGAAGTTCGTGAGCAGGAACGCGAACTGCGGCGCTTCGCGACGCGATAGGCGGCCGGCGAGGTGTTCGCATGCGGCCGGAAGAAACTGTGAATCCGAGTAGGTCGCCTCGAAGGCGGCGACGGCGTCGGGGGCGAACAGGTCGTCGCAGAAAGCACGCTCATCGAATCCGACCGCGCCGTAGAACGCATCGTAGTTCAGAAATCGGCGGCGGCAACTCGACAGCAACAGGGTCTCATAGCCGAGCTCGCTCAGGGCACGCGGCAGTGTGTGCCGGAAGCGGCCGGCGCCGCGTGTCTGCAGGAAATAGGCGTCGGGCCCGAAACTGCGGCTTGAGAGCCCCGTGAGCAGGCTGAACTCGGATTGCCACGAGCCGCCGCCGTAGATGTCGACGTTGAGCGTGCCGGAGCGACCGGTCGCCGGCGCGAGAAACGCCGCAACGTTGCGCTCGACCGGAAGCCCGAAGAGGCGCGGGTCGAAGACGGATTCATGCTGGATGACGATGATGTCCGGTGGGCGGCGGGTGCGGGCAGGTATCGGCGCCAGCAGCGGCAGCGGCGACGCGCCGGCATCGACCATGCACAGGCCGCGCGCGGGGCGCCACGAGGCCGTGTCGAAGAGCGATGCGAAGAACGTGGAGAGATGGCCGCGGTTGTCTTCGAGCCCGTGCCGGAAGGTCTCGGCGCCGCCAGCGAACCTCAAGGCCGTGGCGCAGAGGAAGAGGGCGACGGCGAGAGCCGCGGCGCGGGCAGCGGGCGCGAGCTGTTCGCCGCCTTCTGCTTGCAGAGCGATCGTTGCGGCAAGCGCCAAAACCGCGCCCGATGCGGCCGTGCCGGCGGTTGCCACCGGATACTGCCGCACCATGAACGGAACCGTGCCGGCGAACAGCAACGGCATGTCGGCCGCGGTCAGAATGCGGCCGCTCAGGTGGTGCTTCAGGCGTGAGACGCCGGTGATGGCGACGGCGATCGGCAGGGCCAGGAGCAGCGCGCGCTCGACATCGCCGACGAACTGAAGGAGGAGCGCCGCCAGCGTGAGGCTCCCCGCCCCAGCCAGAACGATGCGTCCCGGCTCGCGCTCCGTGGCAGCGAGCGCGCCGAGCGCGATAACGGCGATCTCCAGAAGCGACATGCGGCGAAAGCCCTTCTCGCGCGCCGGCTCAACCCCTCTCGATCCTGCGGCCGCTCGCCGGCCGGATGCAAGCGGGCCGCCTCGTGGCGCGCGCGACATGGCCGTCGTGCCGCCTTGCGCATCTGCGGGCCGCGGCGGGGCGTTGGTCCGTCATGCTCAAATTCCGGCCACCAATTCCGGCGACGGCCGGGCGAGGCCACGCTCGATCTTTCGCACGGCGTCGATGATGCCGTCATTGGCCGGCGTCGCGATGCCCACCTCGCGCGCCTTCTCCACGACAAGGCCGTTGATGTAGTCGATCTCGGTGCGCCGGCCTTTCAGGATGTCCTGGCCCATGGAGGGGCGCTGGTCGTCGTTGCGAAACGCCATGTTCTCCATGAGCACGCTTTCGCAGTAGGCAAGCTCCGCCTTGTCGCCCTCGCCGGCCTTCTGCACCCGGTCGGGGTCCATCTTGTAGACGTCCTCGAGCTGATAGCCGTGGGCGCGGCCGACCTTGATCGCCTCGGCGGCGATGCGGATGGCGAGGAGGCGGGTGACCGGATCGCGATCGTTGGCGTTGCCGCCGCGTCCCGTCGCCGCCGAGACCGGATTGCGCATGGCGTTGACGATCAGTTTCGACCAGCGCTCGCCCCACAGATTGCCGGTCGCTTTGGCGCTGTCGACGCACCTGAGCATCGCCGCCACCTCCTCGATCCGCGGCGTGATGCGCCCATGCGGCTCGCCGACCCGGAAAATGAGCCGCTTGTCTCCGCCCAACGCCACGTTTCGCTGCACGAGCCCGGGCTTCACCAGCTCGACGGCGATGGTGGCGGCGATGCAGCCGACCGTCTTGCCCCATCCGACCACCGAGGCAATGCGCTCCTCGTTGATCGAGTTCTGCAGCGAGACGACAAAAGCGTCGGGGAAGAGGTAGGGTTTGATCAGCTCCGTCGCCCAGACCGTGTCGTAGGATTTCACCGCGATGAAGGCGATGTCGAAGGGCTCCGTCTTGATGACGCCCTGCAGCTCGGTCAGATGCAGCGCCGTCACCGGCACGGTGAAGTTCTCGGGCGCGGTCTGACCCCTGAGCGTGAGCCCGTGCCGGCGCATTGTCTCGACGTGCTCGGGCCAGGGATCGACGAAGGTCACGCGCTCGCCGTTGCGGGTGAGATAGCCGCCGACGTGGCCGCCGAGCGCGCCGGCCCCGACGATCACGATGTTGCGCTTGCCCGGCATGGCGATGGGCTCCCTCGAAATGGTCCGGTTTCGCATCGAACGGGAGGCCACGGTCGACGGACTGTCAAGGCTTCGTGCGTTGCATGGCACGTCTGCGCCGACCGTCGTCCGCCGCGCCCTGGCGCCCGCCCGACGCGGACCCCATGGCCAGGATCATCGCGAACGTCGGGTTCGCCCTTGCCGCGAGAGCCCCGTCTCGGCCACACTTCGCTCAACCTGCTACATGCGTTCCCGCGAGCTCCCATGACCGCCTCTCGACCCGCCATTCAGCCCGGCCGCTACATCGTGCAGCCGATGGACCAGATCCTCTTCGGCACGCCGCTCGAGGAGGCGCTCGTCGCCGAGGCCGATCGCGTCGGAGCAAACCGGATTTTCGTCACCTCGACGCGGTCGCTCTCCCAGCTCGAGAACGGACCGCTGCAGCGGGCGGTGAAGGCGCTCGGGCCCCGGCACGTCGGCACGTTCGCCCGGATCCGGGCGCACAGTCCGCGCGAGGACGTCGTTGCGGGCGCCAATGCGGCGCGGGCGGCCAATGCCGACCTGCTGGTTGCGATCGGCGGCGGCTCGGTGATCGATGCGACGAAGGCGATGCTGCTCTGCCTCTGGCTCGGGCTCGACACGATCGAGGCGATGGAGCCCTACCGCGACGGCATCGACGAAGCGCGAAAGCCGGCGCCGATCCGGCTTCCCGCCGACCCCATTCGCATGATCGCGATCTCGACCACACTCTCGGCCTCCGAATACAAGGGAACGGCAGGCGTCACGCTCTCCGCGACCAACTCCAAGCAGTCCTTTAACCATCCGCTGATGACGCCCAGGAGCGTGATCCTGGATCCGAGAGCGACGCTCGACACGCCGCTCTGGCTGCTGTTTGCGACGGGCATCCGGGCCGTCGATCACGCCTGCGAGGGCTACTGCAATGCGAGGGCCAATCCGGCCACCGAGCCGCAGTCGCTGCAAGGGCTGCGCCTTCTCCATCGGTCCCTGCCGCGGATCAAGAAGGACCCTCGGGATCTCGACGCGCGCATGGAGGCGCAGTTTGGCATGTGGCAGGCGATCGCGCCGTCGCAGGCGGGCGTCGCCATGGGCGCGAGTCACGGCATCGGCTATGCGCTCGGCGCCACCTTCGGGGTGCCGCACGGGCACACCTCCTGCGTCATGCTGCCGGCCGTGCTCACCTGGAACGCCGCCGTCAACGGCGAGCGCCAGAAGGCCCTATCGGAAGCCATGGGGGCGCCGCACCGGCCAGCGGGGGAGCTCGTGAAGGAGCTGGTCGCGGGGCTCGACCAGCCGACGAGCCTGCGCGATGTGGGCATCAAGCGCGAGAATCTCGACGAGATTGCCCGGCGGGCGCTCAAGTACCGGCCGGTGCAGATTAACCCTCGCCCGATCACGAGCGAGGCGGATGTGCGTGAAATCCTCGAACTGGCGTGGTAGGGGATCAAAAAAACGGCAACCTGTCGCCCCGGGCGGAGACACCTACGGGGAAAGTGCGTGCTCAGGCTTAGGACATGACAGCCACCCAACCCGGCTCCGGCGCCGTCGACTACTCGACGAAGATCCCGAACAACGTGAACCTCGCCTCTGACGGGCGGGTTCTCAAAGCGCTGGAGCAGTGGCATCCGGGCTACATCGACTGGTGGATGGCGATGGGGCCGGAGGGCTTCCAGACGTCCGACGTCTACTTGCGGACTGCGGTTTCGATCGACCCCAAGGGGTGGGCGAAGTTCGACTACGTGAAGATGCCCGAGTACCGCTGGGGCATCCTGCTGGCGCCGGCCGACGAGAGCCGCCGGGTCAACTTCGGCGCGCACAAGGGCGAGAAGGCGTGGCAGGAGGTGCCGGGCGAGTACCGCGCCATGCTGCGCCGGCTGATCGTGATCCAGGGCGACACGGAGCCGGCCTCCGTGGAACAGCAGCGCCACCTCGGCAAGACGGCGCCCTCGCTCTACGACATGCGCAACCTCTTCCAGGTCAACGTCGAGGAGGGCCGGCATCTCTGGGCGATGGTCTATCTGTTGCACAAGTACTTCGGAAAGGACGGCCGCGAGGAGGCGGAGGGGCTCCTGCAGCGGCGCTCGGGCGACGCCGACCGGCCGCGGATGCTCGGCGCCTTCAACGAGGCGACGCCGGACTGGCTGTCCTTCTTCATGTTCACCTACTTCACCGACCGCGACGGCAAGATGCAGCTCGAGAGCCTGGCGCAGTCGGGCTTCGACCCGCTTTCGCGCACCTGCCGGTTCATGCTGACGGAGGAGGCGCACCACATGTTCGTCGGCGAGACGGGGGTGGGGCGCGTCATCGAGCGCACGTGCGCGGCGATGCGGGCGGCGGGCATCGAGGACCCGTATGACATCGCGCGGGTGCGCGCGCTCGGGGTCATCGACCTGCCGACCATCCAGAAGAAGGCGAACCTGCACTATGCGCTCTCGCTCGACCTCTTCGGCTCGGAGGTGTCGACGAACGCGGCGAACTTCTACAGCGCCGGCCTCAAGGGCCGCTTCAACGAGACGCGCATCGAGGACGACCACCAGCTCACCGGCGCCACCTATCCGGTCCTGAAGCTCGTCGGCTCCGAGATCCGCCGGGTCGAGGAGCCGGCGCTCACCGCCATCAACATGCGGCTCAGGGACGACTACACGCGCGACTGCCAGGGCGGCGTCAACCGCTGGAACAAGATCATCGAGAAGGCGGGCATCAAGTTCGAGATCCGGCTGCCGCACGTCGCCTTCAACCGCGCCATCGGCGAGTTCCGCTCGATCAAGGCGAGCCCCGAGGGAGAGATCGTGAGCGAGGCCGAATGGGCGAGGAACCGCGACCGCTGGCTGCCGTCCGAGGACGACGGCGCCTTCATCGCCGACCTCATGCGGCCCTGCTGGGAGCGCGGGCAGTACGCCCCCTGGATCGCCCCGCCCAAGATCGGCATCGACAACAAGCCCGGCGACTTCGAGTATGTGAAGATTCATCGCGGCTGAAGCGCGAGGCGCGTGCGGGCCGCTTCGGGTGAGCGGAACCGGCGAGGGTCGCGGCGCGCCAAGCGCCGGCTTCGCGCCGACGATCGCTCATGGGACCCGCTGTCCGCGACGCCCGCCGAGGCACGCGACGCCTCCCCGGTCGTGCGATCACAAGCGCCGCTCTCGCCCAACCCGGCGCCATCCGCTCAGCGGCGGCCTGCGAGGGCCTCTTTCAGCACCATGACGTTGCCGCCAAGCCAGCGATGGCCGTCGGGTAATCGCGTGGCGATGACGCTCAAGCGGTCCGGAAAACGCGCCCGATAAAGGGTGAGCCAGCCGGCGCCGGGAGACGTTCGTTGATCCTGCTTGACGCCGGCCCGCTCGGCGAACTGCGCCGGCTCGGCGAGCCCTGATGCCGTCACCGCGACGAGGCGATGCAGTGCGCCGTCGTTCAAGGCATACCAGTCCTCGCCGCGCGACTGAGCGAGCTCCGCCAGCACGACGAGCGGCATGGCCGCAAAGGCATGATAGTGCAACGCGCGCGCCTTTCGGCGCAACTCCTCGGCGAGGGTGCCGTCGGCGGCGATGTCGCGCGCTGCATCCTGCATGATGGCCCGCGCCGTCTGCCAGTGCCGGTCGCTGTCCGTCGCCAGGGCGACGGCCGCCGTCGCGAGTCCCAGCCAGTACCAGTGGTTATTCCGCTTGCGCGCCGGGTCGTCGAAGAACGCGAGGGCGGCATCGGCGAATCGGGTAAGCCAGGGGTCGATGCGGGTGCGTTCGGCTGCGCCCGCCAGATGCCGGACCTTCAGATAGGCGAGCGCGACGCCGGCGAGGTCCCATTTGCGCTGATACTCGGCCTGGCGCGTCGTCATGCGGCCGAGCCAGGCGCCGCCTGCGGCCCAGGCGCCGATCCAGGCAAGGGCGCAGCGCCCGGCCGTTTCGCGCGCCTCGGGCTTCGGCTCCCGCCACGCCCGATCGGCATCGGCCGCAACGCGGCGCAGGAACTCTGCCAGCGGCCTCACCGCAGCCTTGTGGGCCGCGTCCGCCGCAGGATCGACGACGGAGCCCGCATCGTCGGCATAAAAGCGCGGCAGGGCGAGGTCGCGCACGGGGGGCGGAGGCGGCGGACAGGCTGCCGCCAGGGGTCCCTCCGCCGCTGCAATGACACAAATCAAGGGCAGGGCTGCGGCCATGCGCCTCGCCTTTGCCGCCCCTCGGCGCGATGGTAGCCTTTGCATCCGCATTGTCATCAGAGCCCCCGCGCCCGCGCGCTCCGCAGGAACACCCCTCATGCAAGACCGTTATCTGCGCACCGGAATCTTTCTCGCACCTTTCCACGCTCTCGACGAGAACCCGACGCTTGCTCTCGAGCGCGACATGGAACTCATCGAGCATCTCGACCGGCTCAACTACCACGAGGCCTGGATCGGCGAGCACCATTCCGGCGGCTATGAGATCATCGCCTGTCCCGAGATGTTCATTGCCGGCGTCCTGCCGCGCACGCGCACCATCCGGCTTGGCACCGGCGTGGTCTCGCTCCCCTACCACAATCCGTTCACGCTTGCCTCGCGCATGATGCAGCTCGACCATATGGCGCGCGGCCGCGCCATGTTCGGGGTCGGGCCGGGCTCGCTGATTTACGACGCGGACAAGATCGGTCTCAAGGCCGCCGATCAGCGACGGCGCATGGCTGAAAGCCTCGACTGCCTGGTCGAACTCATGAACGGCGGCATGGTGACCCGAAAGACCGACTGGTTCAATCTCGTAGAGGCGCGGCTGCAACTCAAGCCCTACAGCCAACCCGGCATGGAGATGGCGGTCGCCTGCTCGCGCTCGCCGGTCGGCGCAGTCGCCTCCGGCAAGCACGGCATCGGCATGATCTCCATCGGCGGGACCAACGACGAGGCGCTCGCCGCCCATGCCAAGAACTGGGCGATCCATGAGGAGGCTGCGCGCGCCGCCGGCAAGACGCCCGACCGTTCGAAGTGGCGCATCACAACCTTCGCGCATGTCGCCGAGACGCGTGAGAAGGCGCGCGCCGACATGGCCTACGGCCTCGAGAAGTTCGCCAAGTATTTCACGGATGTCGCGACGTTCCCGATCATCCCCGGCGGCATTTCGGACCCGGTCAACTACCTGGTCGACAACGGCATCGCCGCCATCGGCACGCCGGACGACTGCATCCGCCATTTCGAGCGGCTCTGGCAGGGCTCGGCCGGCGGTTTCGGCGCCGTTCTCCTGCTCGCGCACAACTGGGCCGACTGGGAGGCGACCAAGAAAAGCTATGAGCTGATGGCGCGCTACGTGCATCCGCACTTCCAGCGCAATGCGAACAGCCTGCGTGTGTGGAGCTATGACGATGCGACGTCGAAGCACCAGACGGCGGGCGAGGAATCGAAGGCGGCCGTCTTGAGCGAGATCGAGAAGTACGAGCGCGCCAAGGGCATCAAAGGCTCCGGCAGGGCGTGGTGAGGGCCGGTGCTGCCAGATGGCGGCGATCGGGGCGCGCGGCCGGCAGCGACGGGAGCGGGCGCGCACACGCCGGCGTGCGGGGCCGGCTCAGGCCGGCGACGACGGCCGGGCCGTGCGCCGGCCGCCGAGCATGAGCGTCAGCGGGATCGCCACCATCGACGCCGCCGTGTAGAGCACGAAGGCGTTCATGTAGCCGAGCATCGCCGCCTGGCGTCCGATCTCGCGCGAGATGGCGGCCATGCCGGAGACGCTATCGGTTGTCCAGCTGCCCATCACCGGCGGCAGCGTGAGCGCCTTGTTGAAGGGCGACAGGTTCTCGACCAGACGGCCGTAGTTTGCCGACGTCGCACGCACGATCTCGGTCACCGTGATGGAGATGAAGAAGCTCGAGCCGATCGAGCGGCACAGATGCAGGACGGCGATGCCCTCGGGTCTGAGGCGCGGGGCGAGCGTCATGAACGCAGTGGTCACGATCGGCGTCCAGATGAGACCGACGGCAAGACCTTGAAGATAGGCATTGGCGCAGAGCGCCCAGAGCTGTGCGTTAAGGTCGAGGCTCGTCAGCCAGACGCCGGAGATGATCTGCATCGAGAAGCCCGCCACCATGCCGACGCGCGGGTCGAGGCGCTGAGCGACGATCGAGGCGGCGGACCCGCACATGACGCCCGCGCCGCGCCAGCTCACGACGAAGCCGATGAGCCCATCCGGAAATCCGAGCTGGTTCTGCATCAGCGGCGGCAGCAGGACCATCGGCGTGAAGTTCAACATGCCGAAAATGACGATCAGCGAGATGCCGATGACGTAGTTCCGGTCGAGCAGGAGGCGGGGGCTCAGGTAAGGCTCGCGCGCGGTCATCGTGTGGGCGAGAAAGATGTAGAAGGCCATCGCCGCCGCCGCCGTCTCGATCACGATCTCCGGGCTCTCGAACCAGTCGAGCCGCTGGCCGCGCGAGAGCACGAGCTGGGTCGCCGCGATTGCGATCGAGAGCGAAAGGAAGCCGATCCAGTCGAGCGTCAGGCCGCGTCGTTGGCCTTCGTCGGGCAACGCAAAGCGCGCCGCAATGGTGGCGGTGAGCGCCACCGGCACGATCATGAAGAAGCCCCAGCGCCAGCTCAGCGCCTCGGCAAGATAGCCGGCGATGGTGGGGCCGAGCACGGGACCGATGGTGTTGGTCGTCCCGAAGATCGAGATGACGAGGCCATGCTGGCGGCGCGGAAAGACGTCGAGCAGCACGCTCTGGCCGAGCGGCATCAGCGGCGCGCCCGTCGCGCCCTGCACCAGCCGCCAGATCACCAGCGCCTCGAGCGACTGGGCGAGTCCGCACATGATGGTCGATACGGTGAAGCCGACGAGGCTCCAGAACTGGACGTTTCGGCGGCCGAAGCGGTTCACGAGCCAGCCGGTCATCGGCATCGTGACGGCCGTTGCCAGAATGAAGAACGTCACCGCCCAGGCGACCTCGTCCTGGGTCGCAGAGAGCGCGCCCTGCACCTGCGGAAGGACGGCAGCGACCGAGAACGTTGCGGCGTTGAAGCTCGTCGAGGCGATCACGACCGTGAGCAGCACCAGGATCCGCCGGGTGACGGTCAAGGGCAGCGTCGGCTGTTCGTCGCCTGTCGTCACATCGGGCTCGCGGGGCCATCCTGGCGGCTTGAGCGGCCGGCAGCAGATCAACGCGCTGCAAGATCCTGTCCGGACAACTGGTCACGTTACGCCCGCCTGTCGCTTCGCTCAAGCGCAAAGGCCGTCGCGCGGCAAGGCTCGTTCGCGGGCCGGGCGACCGGCGCGGCTGTCGCTCCGACGATCGGCCGACATGCGACGGTCGGATTTCGATTATAGTGACTCGACCCGCCGTCGGTCGGAGGGCCTGGGCAAGCCGGGTCCGCGGATAGTGCTAGCAAGGGAGGAAATGCATGACGCGCATACCATCGAGAGGCCCGTCGCGTCGGCACGTGCTCGGGGGCGCAACGGCCATAGCCGCTGCGAGCACATTGCCGACGCGCATCGCCATCGCGCAAGCCAGACCGCTGAAGCTCGGGCTGATGCTTCCCTACTCGGGAACCTTCGCAAAGCTCGGTGAGAATATCACCTTCGCCATCGAGCTGCTGATCGCGGAGAAGGGCGGCAAGCTCGGTGGCCGCGACGTGCAGATCATCAAGCTCGACGACGAATCGAAGCCCGAGAACGGACCGCAGAATGCCGAGCGGCTGATCAAGCGGGACGGCGTCGACGTGCTCATCGGCACCGTGCACTCGGGCGTGCAGATGGGCATCCACAAGGTCGTGCGCGAGACGGGCACGCTCTGCATCGTGCCCAATGCCGGCGCCGTCGCGGTGACGCGGGAGCTGTGCGCGAAGAACGTCTTCCGCGCCTCCTTCAGCAACTGGCAGCCGGCCTACGGGATGGGGCTCGCATTGGGCAAGAAGGGCGTCAAGAAGGCGGCCTGGATCACATGGGACTACGCGGCGGGCGCCGAGTCGGGCGCAGGCTTCAAGGAGGGGCTCGAGAAGGGCGGCGGGCAGGTCGTCCAGACCCTGACGCTCAAGTTCCCCGAGACGAACTTCCAGCCGCTCCTGGCGCAGGTGCCGGGGCTCGGCGTCGATGCGGTCGGTGCGTTCTTCGCGGGCGGAGGCGCCGTGCAGTTCGTCAAGGAATACAAGGCCGCCGGTCTGAAGGTGCCGCTCTGCGGATCGGGCTTCCTCACCGAGGGTGTGCTTGCCGCTCAGGGCGAGGCGGCCGAGGGCATCGAGACGGCGCTGCATTACGGCGACGGTCTCGACAATCCGAAGAACATCGCCTTTCGCAAGGCCTTCAAGGACAAGACGCAGCGGGACGCGGACGTCTATGCCGTGCAAGGCTACGATTCCGCGCAGCTCTTGGCGATCGGTCTCGAGGCGGTCAAGGGCAACGTCGAGGATGAGGCCAACCTCTACAAGGCGCTGCGGGCGGCGAAGTTCGCGAGCCCCCGCGGGCCCGTCTCGATGTCGTCCGCGCAGGAGGTCATTCACCACATCTACCTGCGCCGCGCCGAGAAGGGCGAGAACAAGGTGATCGGCATCGCCGCTGAGAACCTTGCCGATCCCGGTACGGGCTGCAAGCTCTGATCGCAGCAGGTGCCGGCGTGAGCGGGATGCTGCACTGCCGGCGCCCTGCCGCCGCGCGTTCACTTCAGGCGCCGCCAGACCGTCTCGATGCTGTTGCCGCCGGAAGCGGCCGGCACTCGCCAGACCAGTTCGTCGCCCGAGAACGAGACGATCGGACGTGGCTGTGAGGTGCCGGTCCAGTTCGGGAACGTGCTGGCGGTCATGTTCAAGGTCACGACCTTGTCGGCGATCGTGTAGGTCCCGATGGCGCTGGTTGCGCCCTTGACCACGGCGGCGTTTTCCTCCGGCGTGCCGGTCATGCGATTGTTCGAGGCGAATTTGGGCACGTCGGAGCGCATGAAGAACTGCGAGAAATACCCGTTGGCCGTCAGGATCAGCTGCGTGTGAGGATTGTCGCCGAAGGCGGGCGTGCGCTTGCCGTCGGGCGCGACGGTCTCGATCTTGACGACGGACCAAACGCCAGCAAGCTGGTCGGGCGTCTGGGCGGCGAGCGGAACCGATCCGAGGAGGACGGCGACAGAGGCCAAGCCGATGCGTTGCATGCATGAACTCCTATGAGGAACGACCAAAGTAGAGGTGCCGCTGTGGGCACGCTGGAGGTTAGCACGGTGCTGCAGTCGCTGGCGGGGGGCCGGCCAAAGGCAGGCGTCGTCGCCATTCCGGCCGACTTCGGCGGCGACGCCCCGTGACGGGAATCGAAATCGGGGGCATCGAACTCGAGGTGCGGGTCATCCCGGGGGACGCGCAGAGACCGTGGCTCGTCTTCCTGCACGAAGGGCTCGGCTCGGTCTCGCTCTGGAGGGATTTTCCCGACAAGCTGGCGCGGCGCACCGGTTGTCCGGCGCTCGTCTACTCGCGCCGCGGCTATGGCCGCTCGGGGCCGCTCCGAGGTCCACGCGAGCCCGACTTCATGCACGTCGAGGCGCTCGAGGTTCTCCCCGCGCTGCTCGCGCATTACAGCATCGAGCGACCGATTCACATTGGCCATTCCGACGGCGCTTCGATCGCGCTCATTCACGCCGCGTCTTCGCCAGCGGCCACGCGGGCGGTGGTGCTGATGGCGCCGCATGTCATGGTCGAGCCGGAATCCCGTCAGTCGATCGCGCGCATCACCCGGGTCTACGAGACGACGGATCTGCGGGCGCGGCTTGCGCGCCATCATGCGCATGTCGACGATGCCTTTTACGGCTGGTCGCGCATCTGGCTCGACCCGCGCTTTCAAAACTGGTCGCTTGCGCCCGAATGCCGGCGGCTCGAGGTTCCGGCGCTGCTCATCCAGGGCATGGACGACGAGTATGGCACGCTCGCCCAGCTCGATGCCATCGAACGCGCGTCGCGCGGCATCACGCGACGTCTGGTTCTCGAGCGGTGCGGACATTCCCCCCACCGGGATCAGGAAGGTGCGGTAATCGCGGCGATCGGCGAGTTTCTGAGGGATCGGGCGCTGATGGCCAACTGAGGCCAGCGCACCAGCCGGTCGGCCCATCCTGAGCGGGATGGGTCGGCAGCCCCGGTCAGCAACCGAGCGATGCGGTTCCGGCTCTCGTGTGCCGCCGAGTACGTCCGGCGTTTGACGGTCCTCGGCCCGGCGTGCCAGCTTCACCGGCATTGGTGCAATGCAACGACAGCTGGGAGCGATGCGAATGGCCGGGTGCATGACGGGCAAGGTGTTGGTGGTGACGGGCGCGGGCCGCGGCATCGGCCGCGAAATGGCGCTCCTTGGTGCGCGGGAGGGTGCCAAGGTCGTCGTCAACGATCTCGGCGGCAGCGTCGACGGCGAAGGCGGGGCGAGCCAGGCTCCGGCCGAAGAGGTGGTCGCCGAGATCAGGAAGGCCGGCGGCGAGGCCGTCGCCAACTTCAACTCGGTCGCCGACCCGGCGAGCGCGCAGGCGATCGTCAAGACCGCGATCGATCATTTCGGGCGCATCGACGCCGTCATCAACAATGCCGGCATCCTGCGCGACCGGATCTTCCATCGCATGTCGATCGAGGACTGGCGGCAGGTGATCGACGTGCACCTCAACGGCGCCTTCTATGTCAGCCGCGCGGCGGCCAACTACTTCAAGGAGCAGGAATCGGGCGCCTTCGTCCATTTCACCTCCACCTCCGGCCTCATCGGCAACTTCGGCCAGGCGAACTATGCCGCCGCCAAGCTCGGCATCGTCGGGCTCTCGAAGGGTATCGCGCTCGACATGGCCCGCTTCAACGTGCGCTCGAACTGCATCTCGCCGTTCGCCTGGAGCCGCATGATCGGCACCATCCCGACCGACACGCCCGAGCAGCAGGCGCGCGTCGCCAAGATCCAGAAGATGACGCCGGACAAGGTCGCGCCGCTCGCCATCTTCCTCGTCTCGGACCTCGCCAAGGGCGTCACGGGCCAGATTCTGGCGGCGCGGATGCATGAACTCTTCCTGTTCAACCAGCATCGGCCGATCCGCTCGGTGCACTCCGAAAGCGGCTGGACGCCGCAGAAGATCGCCGAGATCGCGCTGCCGGCCATGCGGCCGCACTTCACGCCAAACGAGCGGTCGGCCGACGTGTTCTCGTGGGACCCGACCTGATCCCGGTGCAGGTCACGGCGGGCGGCGGGCCAGCCCCCTTTTGGGGGCCGTCGCCCGCCCTTCGTCGGCTTGACCGGCGGGCGGGTTTGAGGCTTCTGCGGCGCACGATCCTTGCTCCCGCGAGAGGCCTCCAATGTCCGCTGATGCCGCACCGATCCGCCGCGCCCTGATCTCCGTCTCCGACAAGGCCGGCCTTGCCGACTTCGCCAGGGCGCTTGCGGCCGGCGGCGTCGAGATCCTCTCCACTGGCGGCACCGCGCTGGCCCTCAAGGCGGCCGGCGTCGCCGTCCGCGACGTCTCCGAGCACACCGGTTTTCCCGAGATGATGGACGGCCGGCTCAAGACTTTGCATCCGCGGGTGCATGGCGGGCTGCTCTGGGTGCGCGGCAATCCCGATCACGAGGCATCGGCGCGGGAGCACGGCATCGCGCCGATCGACCTCCTCGTCGTCAACCTCTATCCGTTCGAGGCGACCGTCGCGAAGGGCGCAGACTATGCCGAATGTGTCGAGAATATCGACATCGGCGGCCCCGCCATGATCCGCGCCGCGGCCAAGAATCACGCGGCCGTGACGGTCGTCGTCGATCCGTCCGACTATCCGCGCGTCATCGCTGCGATGAGCGCCAACGGCGGGGCGACGACGCTGGCGCTGCGCCGGGAACTCGCCCAGAAGGCCTATGCGCGCACCGCGGCCTATGACGGCGCCATCTCAAACTGGCTTGGCCAGATCGTGGAAAGCCCCGAGGCGAGGCCCGAGGGCTTCCCGCGCACCTTCACCGCGCAGCTGCGCAAGGCGCAGGACATGCGCTACGGCGAGAACCCGCACCAGAGGGCGGCGTTCTATGTCGCCGACGATGCGCCGGCAGGATCGATCGCGACGGCCCGGCAGGTGCAGGGCAAGGAGCTCTCCTACAACAACATCGCAGACACCGATGCCGCCCTCGAGTGCGTGAAGGAGTTTCGGGACCGGCCCACCTGCGTCATCGTCAAGCATGCCAATCCCTGCGGCGTCGCCGAGGCCGATACGCTCGTTGAAGCCTATGACCGTGCCTTCAAGACCGATCCTGAATCCGCCTTCGGCGGCATCATCGCCTGCAACCGGCCGCTCGATGCCGAGACCGCCCGCGCGATCATCGAGCGCCAGTTCGTCGAGGTGATCGTGGCTCCGTCCGTTGCGGCCGATGCCGAGGCGGTCATCGCCGCAAAGAAGAACGTCCGCCTGCTTGTCACGGGCGACTGGCCCGAGCGCGCCGCTCCCCGGCTCGACTGGAAGAAGGTCACGGGCGGGCTTCTCGTGCAGGAAGCGGATCTCGCGCTCAATGACGGCCTCAAGGTGGTGACGAAGCGCCAGCCGACAGCCGAGGAGATGGCCGATCTCATCTTCGCCTGGAAGGTCGCCAAGTTCGTCAAGTCGAACGCCATCGTCTATGCGCGGGATGGCGCGACGGTCGGCATTGGCGCCGGGCAGATGAGCCGCGTCAACTCATCCCGCATTGCGGTGATCAAGGCCGAGATGGCGGGGCTCCAGGTCAAGGGTTCGGTCGTTGCCTCCGACGCCTTCTTTCCGTTTGCGGACGGCCTCCTCTCGGCGGCCGCCGCGGGCGCGAGCGCGGTCATCCAGCCCGGTGGCTCGTTGCGCGACAGCGAGGTGATCGCGGCCGCCGACGAGAATGGCCTTGCGATGGTCTTCACAGGGATGCGCCACTTCCGGCATTGATCGCGGGGCCGCTTCGCTCAGCACCATTTCCGGCTGGCCTGGCGAGGCTCCCGTCGGCTATGGAACGGTCGCGATGGACAGCGTCGAAACAAATCCGCAGCGCAAACTGAGCGCCGCCGACTTCATCGTCGAGGAGACCGGCGGGGGGATGGGTGCGGCATCGGCTGAGCCCGTCCGGGGCGGCGCGCCCGAGCCCTGGACGGGTCATCGCCGCAGCCTGACCGTGGTCATCCCCGTCCTCAACGAGGCGCGCGGCATCCCGCTTCTCGAGCGGCGCCTCACGCGTGCGCTCGAGGCGCTCGGCCACCCATTCGACGTCCTCTTCATCGACGACGGCTCGACCGACGGCACGCTTGCCGTGCTGCGCGCGCTCCATGCCCGCGATCGCCGCTACCGGGCCATCTCGCTCAGCCGCAACTTCGGCAAGGAGGTGGCGGTCGCGGCCGGCTTGCGCCACGCCAAGGGCGAGGGGGTCGTCATCATGGACGGCGACCTTCAGCATCCGCCCGAGGCGATCGCGGACTTCGTCGCGCGCTGGAACGCCGGCTACGACGTGATCTATGGCCAGCGACGCGACCGGTCCACGGACACGCCCGTCGTGCGCGCGGCATCGCGCCTCTTTTACAAACTGTTCGAGGCAATGAGCGGCACCGAGCTGCCGCCGGGCGCCGGCGATTTTCGCCTGCTCGACCGCAAGGCGGTCGATGCGCTCAACCGCATCGGGGAGCGCGCGCGCTTCAACAAGGGGCTCTATGCCTGGATCGGCTTCCGATCGGTTGGCGTGCCGTTCGATGTGGAGGTGCGGCGCGACGGCGGCTCGCGCTGGCGGATCGGCCGGCTGGTGTCGTTCGCGATCGACGGGCTCGCCTCGTTCACAACCCTGCCGCTCAGGGTGTGGTCGTGGCTCGGTCTGCTCGTGTCGGCCTTCGCGTTCCTCTATGTGGCGATCTTTCTCTTCAAGACGCTGATCTGGGGCAGCGACGTTCCGGGCTTTCCGACGCTCGCCATCTCGGTGATGTTCTTCGCCGGCATCCAGCTCATCTCGCTCGGCGTCATCGGGGAATATCTTGGCCGCGTCTATGAGGAGGTGAAAGGCCGCCCGCTCTACATCGTCGATGAGCGGATTGGTCTCGATGATCCGCCGTCGCCGTCGGCGGACCCTGGCGCCACCGGCCGTGCGGCCTGAGGCAATCGCGAAGGAGCCCTTGCACCGTGCGCCGCCTCAGACCCGGTCCGGTCATCCTGTGCGCTGACGACTATGCGCTGTCCGCCGGCGTCTCGCGCGGCATCCTCGAACTCGCCGCCAAGGGACGGGTGTCGGCGCTGAGCGCCATCGTCACCTTGCCGCGCTGGGCCGAAGATGCCCGACGGCTCGCCGAGGTCCGCGACAAGGTTGCGATCGGCCTCCATCTCAACCTGACGCTTGGCGCGCCGCTCGGTCCGATGCCGCAGCTTGCTCCGGACGGGCGGCTGCCGTCGATCGGCGGGCTTGTCGCGCGCATCGTCAGACGCCGCGTCGATGTCGGCGAGATCCGCGCCGAGACGCTCCGTCAGATCGAGGCCTTCGAGCGCGCGACCGGGTTCAAGCCGGATCATGTCGACGGCCATCAGCACGCCCATGCTCTGCCGGTCGTACGGCGCGGCGTGCTCGATGCCGTCAAGAGCTGGTACGGCACGCTCGTTCCCCTCGTTCGCGATCCGGGCGATCAGGCGTTCCGGATCGCCGCGCGCGGCGGCGAAATGGCAAAGGCCTTCACTGTCGCCGCGCTCGCCTACGGATTCCAATGGGCGGCGAAGCGCCGCGGCCTCAAGGTCAACAGCGGCTTCTCCGGCTTCTCTTCGTTCGACACCAGCCGGCCCTATCACTTGGAACTCGCCGCCGCCATGCGGGTGACGGGCGGAGGTCACATCGTGATGTGTCATCCGGGGTATCCGGACGATGAACTCGCCGCGCTCGATTGCGTGCTGGAGCGGCGGGCGCAGGAGCTCGAAAGTCTCATGGAGAACGAGGAAATGCAGCGTCGGATCTTTCACCCCGAACGCCAGTCCGGCGAGGCCATCGTCGACTGGAGCTGGGTGCATGGGCGATGAGCAAGCGATTGGCGACGGCAGCCAGCGGCCGGCCCACCGGCGTTGGATTGGGTTCCTGGTCTCCGGCGGGCTTGCCGCCGCGGTCGACATGCTGCTGCTCGAAGCCGGGGTGCGACTTCTGGGCCTTAGCCCCTACGCGGCCCGGCTCGTTTCGATCGCGCTCGCCATGGTGGTCGGCTGGCTGGCGCACCGTCGTCTCACATTCGCCGTGATGCGACGGCCGTCGGTCAGCGAGTTTCTCGCCTACGTGACGGCGGCCGCGACCAGCGTGAGCCTCAACTACGTCCTGTTCGCGCTCGTGCTTTACGTGAAGCCCGAAGTTCATCGTCTCTGGGCGTTCTTCGCTGCCACATTCGTGTCAATGTTTTTTTCTTATTTTGCAATGCGCTATGGCGTTTTTCGGAGGACGGCCAAGTAGGCTGTCCGCCAGTTGGCGCCACACCGCGCCAAGGCACTTTGGGGGAAGCGCAAGGGGGTGCGGCGAGGACCGCGTTCATGCACGGTTCAGCCTCGCTCGGCTTTTCTGACGTCAACGCTGGAACCGTCGCTGACCAGACTAAACGGGGGGTCGGCGGCGGCATCGGGCGAAAGCCACCACGATGGGATAAACAACCAGGCCGGAGGCGCCTCGGCGCCACCCGGGGGTGAGCATGAGAGGACTGAGAGATCATGCCTTTACGAAGCACGGTCGCAAATGGCATAAGCACGCGGTTTGCCGGCAGGAGGGGTGAATGAAGTCGAGTGCCGCTGTGAAGTCGTTCGAGTTGGATATCGACTGGACCGCGCAGACCATTCTTCCCATCGAGTTCCAGGGGCGCGAGCTGAAGCTGGAGGCGCGTGCCTATCAGGGGATCGAGCCCCATTGCCAGGCCATGGTTCTCATCAACCGGAACAACCCGGCGCCGGGTGAGCTTCCGGTGGTGCGGGTGCATTCGGGCTGCGTCACCGGCGACATCTTCCATTCGCTGCGCTGCGATTGCTATCCGCAACTGCAGGCCTCGATGGAGGTCATCACCTCGAGCCCGCTCGGCGTGATGATCTATCTCCCTTACCACGAAGGCCGCGGCATCGGTCTCGTGAACAAGATCCGCACGTATGCGCTTCAGGACCAGGGCTACGACACGGTGGATGCCAACCTCGCCATCGGGGTGCCGGCGGAAGCCCGCGACTATGATCTTGCGGCGCATATCCTCTTCGACCTCGGCTTCAGCCGGATCCGACTGCTGACCAACAATCCGGCCAAGGTCGAGGCGCTGCGTGCGGAAGGCGTCACCGTCGTCGAGCAGCGTTCCCTGATCGTCAAAGCGTCGCCCTACAACAAGAAGTACCTGGCGACGAAGAAGGAGCGCATGGCGCACATGCTCTAGGATCACCGGCGCAAGCCGGCAATCGCGCGCGCAACGGGCCGCCTCGCGAAGGCGGCCCGTTGCCGTTTGCGCTGGGCCGGTCGCGCCTTTGGCGACGGATGACAGTCGATCCCGAGGGCAGGACGGGCGTGCTCGTCAGGCGGCCTCGGCTTGCAGGATCGCGCACGGCGTGGTGCCGAGGGGCACGAGGGTTCCTGCGCGATCGGCAAGCCGCATCTCGGCGGTGGCGATGCGCCGTCCTCGCGAAGTTACCCGGTTCTCAACGCGCACCTCGCCGGTGCGGGTGGTGACGGCGGCGGCGAAGTTCACCTTGAACTCTCTCGCCGGGTCGGCGTCGCCGGGTTGCAGGCTGGTGTGAAGGGCGCAACTCATCCAGGAATTGCGAAGTGTGCCGATCCTGCCGCGGTGCACGGCCCGATCCGGTCATGAAAAACGGAGCGACGGGCAGCCCGTGAACACCGCCCCGCCTGGCGCCGCGCTTCGCATGCGGAAATTGGGCGTGCCGCAGGTCGGCGGGTGCGCCACGCGGCCAACGGGCATGGCGGCAGTGATCGCTTCGCCACCCGCAGCGATGTTCTCGACGCGCAGGAGGACCCCTGTTGCGGCCGGCAGTGCGTCGGCATCGGGCATCGCGGCGGCGCCAACCGTTGGTTGCGCCGCTCGCGCGTTCGCAAAGCCTCGCCTCAGCGGCGGATGTCGACCTTGAACGTGATCTCGGACTTGCGCCGCTCGTCGCCCGCGCGGGTGATGCGGGCGCCGCGCCCCGAGCAGTCGTAGATCTGCGCGAAGCCGATCACCCGGCACGGGTTCCGCCGCACGCTGAAGTCCAGATCGCGCTTCTTGGGCAGGCGATTGATGTCGACGGCGTCGTCCTTGGAAACGAGATCCTTGTCGAAAATCTCGATCTTGACGTCGGTGACGTCCTTGGTGATCGGGGCGCGAATGACCCAATTCGGTCGGATGTTGGCGGACTTCGGCGCCACCTCGGTCTTGGTCACTTTCCCGTCGATGGTGACCTGCGCGAAGAAGTCCGGCTGGCCGCTCAGGTCGATCCGGTCCAGCGCACGGACGCGCTCGATGGTGATCACGAGATCATCGGCTGCAGCCTCCGTCGCACCGGCTACGGCGCCTACGACACAGGCGGCCTGAAGCGCCCCCAAAGCCAGCTTTCTCATCGACATCTGAACCCCCTGTACATCCGGAATGGCCTCAAGAGCCGGGCCGCCCCCGGGTTGATCCGCGGCAGGCTGCGGGCGCGCTGCCATCGGGGCCCCGGCCGTTGCATATCCTTCCTACATCAGCGGTCAGGCCCGGGATACGGCGATCATGCCGCGTCGGCTGCTTCGCCGGCCGCCGTTGCCGGAAAAGCTCAGATGTCCGCCGACGCCGTCGGACCCGCGGCGCGGGGTGCCGCAAGGCGCCTGCTCGCGGCGTCGCCGTCCCCAGGAAGGCTCGCGTGTGCTTGTGTCGCATCATCCAGTTCGGGTCCGGCGCACGTCCGGCGCCTCGGCCTCCTCGGCCAGCGCCCGCAGCGCCTCGTCAAGCGCCAGCACCGTGGACCGGTCTGAGCCGAGGCGGCGGATCGACACCTTGCGCTCCTCGGCCTCGCGCTTGCCGACGACGAGCAGGACCGGAACCTTGGCCAGCGAATGCTCGCGAACCTTGTAGTTGATCTTCTCGTTCCTGAGATCCGTCTCGACGCGCAGGCCATGCCGGCGCGCCGCGCGCGCCACCTCGCCGGCGTACTCATCGGCATCCGAGACGATTGTCGCCACCACCGCCTGGACCGGCGCCAACCAGAGCGGCAGATGGCCGGCCGTGCTCTCGATCAGGATGCCGGTGAAGCGCTCGAGCGAGCCGAACATGGCGCGATGGAGCATCACCGGCGTGCGCTTCTGGCCGTCGGCGTCGATGTAGAACGCGCCGAAACGGGCGGGCAGATTGAAATCGACCTGATTCGTTCCGCACTGCCAGGTGCGTCCGATGGCATCCCGCAGGTGATACTCGAACTTGGGGCCATAGAAGGCGCCGTCGCCCTCTGCGATCGACGTCTTGATGCGCCGGTTCGAGCGTCCGACCTTCTCGAGCACGTCCTTCATGGCGGCCTCGGCCTTGTCCCAGAGCTCATCGGCGCCGACCCGCTTCGCCGGCCGTGTCGCCAGCTTGATGTGGATGTCCTCGAAGCCGTAGTCCTCGTAGATCGAGACCATGAAGTCGTGCACCTTCATGCTTTCCTCGGCAATCTGGTCCTCGGTGCAGAAGATGTGCGCGTCGTCCTGCGTGAAGGCGCGCACGCGCATGAGGCCGTGCAGCGCGCCCGAGGGCTCATAGCGGTGGACGCAGCCGAACTCGGCGATCTTCAGCGGCAGGTCGCGGTAGCTCTTGAGGCCATGCTTATAGATCTGAACATGACCCGGGCAGTTCATCGGCTTCAGCGCGAACACCCGCTCGTCCTCGGTCTCGGTGACGAACATGTGGGAATGATAGGCTTCCCAATGGCCCGAGGTCTCCCAGAGCGTGCGCTCCATGAGCTGCGGCGAGTTCACCTCGACATAGCCTTCCGCCTGCTGGCGGCGGCGCATGTAGGCGATGAGCGACTGGAAGAGAGTCCAGCCCTTCGGATGCCAGAAGACAGTGCCGGGCGCATCGTCCTGGAAATGGAAGAGGTCCATCTCGCGGCCGAGTTTCCTGTGGTCGCGCTTCTCCGCCTCCTCAAGCATCCGGAGATGGTCGGCGAGTTCCTTTTCGCTCGCAAAGGCGGTGCCATAGATGCGTTGGAGTTGCGGGCCCTTGGCGTCGCCGCGCCAATAGCTTCCGGAGAATCTCTGCAGCTTGAAGGCGCTGCCGATCTGGCCGGTCGAGGTCATGTGCGGCCCACGGCACAGGTCGAGCCACTCGCCCTGGGCGTAGACCTTGATCTCCTCTCCTTCGGGAATGGCGTCGACGAGTTCCACCTTGAAGTGCTCGCCTTTCGCGCGGAAGTACGCCTTCGCCTTGTCGCGGCTCCAAACCTCCTTGGTGAACGGCTTGTTGCGAGCGATGATCTCGCGCATCCGCTTTTCGATCTTCGGCAGATCGTCGGGCGTGAATGGCTCGGCCTTGGCGAAGTCGTAGTAGAAGCCGTTCTCGATCACCGGCCCGATCGTCACCTGCGTGCCGGGCCAAAGCTCCTGCACCGCCTCGGCGAGAACATGCGCGCAGTCGTGCCGGATGAGTTCCAGCGCCTCGGGGTCGGTGCGCGAGACGAACTTGATGCGGGCGTCGCGCGTGATGGGATCGGCCGCATCGGCGAGAACGCCGTCGAGAAGCATGGCGACGGTGCGCTTGGCGAGCGACGGAGAGATCGATCGCGCGACCTCGAGGCCGGTGGTGCCGCTCGGAACGCGGCGGGTCGCGCCGTCGGGAAAGGTCAGGGTGATCTCGGCCACGGGGTCTCCTCCTCTCAGTCGCTGCCAACCACGCAGGTAAGACGGGAGCGGGCAGCGGCCTTGCCGCCCGCCGGCGGAGGCTGCTTTTGCCTGCTCGGGGGCCCAGGGTCAAGCGGCGCACGGGGCCGGTCCGCTTGAGGGAGCGCCGCGCTACTTCCAGGCGAAACGCGGTTGTCCCAAGTGCGCGACGCGGGTCGGGCGACCATGCAGCGCCACCTCGCGGAACTGATAGAGGATGGCCGCCGTCGGTGCATAGACCTGGCCGCCGGTCGTCGGCAGCGGCGCCGACATGACGTGGCCGCCGGCGTCCTCGTGGCGCTCGATCAGGGGAATCGCCGGACTGTCGAGCTCGGTGAGCGGGATGCGGAAGACCCGCGCCACCTCGACCGGGTCCGGATCGAGCTCGAGCGCCGGCCCGCCCCAGGCGACGATCGGCGTAATGCGAAAGCCCGAGCGCGTCGGCAGGTCGTCGAGCTGGCCCAGGATGTCGCCTTCGTCAAGCTCGAGGCGCAGCTCCTCGCGCAGCTCCCGCAGCGCCGCCTCGCGGATCGTCTCGCCGTCGTCGAGCCGTCCGCCGGGCAGCGCGAACTGGCCGGCGTGGCGGCGGAGGGTCTGCGGGCGCTTGGTCAGCAGCACGGCCGCCTCGGGGCTGTCCTGCATCTGAACGACGACAATAACGACGCCGGCTTGGCGCAGCGACGGATCGGCGATCGTGTTGCGATCATGCTCGGCGAGGTTGGTGACGATGCGCTCGCGCAGCGCCGGATCGAACGGATAGCTCCTCGGCATTCACTCCCCCGTCTCGGGCCCAGGCCTTTCCCCGCGATGGCATAGCGGCGCCGCAGCGGCGTTTGCAACATCCCGGTCCTCGTGCACAGTTCTGCAAGAGCACGCGCGCAAGCCGAGTTCTGCCAAGCATCGCAAGAGGTCCGCCGTCATGTCCAGCGAAGCCGAGATCGTTCCTGGCCGCCCGCGCTCGGGCTATTGCCGCGTCGGCGCATGGGAGATGCATTACTCGGAGTGGGGCCGGCCGGGCGCGCCGCCGGTCATCCTCTGGCATGGCCTTGCGCGCTCGGGTCGCGATTTCGATGTTCTCGCGCACAGCCTGGCGGACCGTTTCCATCTGATCGCCCCCGACACCATCGGCCGCGGCCTGTCACAGTGGAGCGACAACCCCGATGCCGACTACTGCCTTGCCGTCTATGTCGAGACGGCGCGCGGGCTTGCCGATGCGCTGGGCCTTTCCTCGTTCGCCTGGGTCGGCACCTCCATGGGCGGCGCCATCGGCATCCGCGCGGCGGGTGGCATCCTCAAACACCGGATCAGCCGGCTCGTCATCAACGACATCGGGCCGACCTTTCCGCCGGCGCCGTTCGAGCGCATCAAGGCCTACGTCGGCTCACCGCCCGAGTTCGCCACCGTCGCGGAGATGACCGACTACTTCAAGACAATCTACAAGCCGTTCGGCTGGCACAGCGAGGCTCAGTGGCGGCACATGGCCGAGACCTCGCTGCGCCGTCTGCCCAACGGCAGGCTCACCACGCACTACGATCCGGCCATCGTGCGGCAGCTCTTCGCGCATCCGGCCGACTACGAGCAATGGGAGAGCTACGACCGGATCACCGCGCCGACGCTCGTGCTGCGCGGGGTCGAGTCCGACCTGCTTCTTGCCGACACCGCCCGGGCCATGGGCGAACGCGGCCCGAGGGCGCGCATCGTCGAGGTGGGGGGGTGCGGGCACGCGCCGGCGCTCAACGTCGAGAGCCAGATCCGCGTCATCCGCGATTTCCTGTCCGCCTGAGGCGGCAATGGGGCAATGCGGCCATCGACAAACCGCCGCGATCCGGTGCAATTAGTGGTCGCAAGCGATCGTCTTCGGCTGCTCGAAGACGCCCCGCCACCGGTCTCGAGATGGAGGCAAACATGACCGTCTTTTCCCGCCGCCAGGCACTTCTAGCCGCGGCCAGCGCCAGCGTTCTCGGCGCCATCGGCGGCCCCGCCGCCGCTCAGGCCAAGTTCTTCCGCATCGGCACCGGCGGGACCGGCGGCACCTATTACCCGGTAGGCGGCCTCATCGGCAACGCCATCTCCTCGGACAAGATCAACGTGTCCGCCGTTGCGACCAACGGCTCGGTCGCCAATGTCAACGCTATCGTCGGCGGCTCGCTCGAGTCGGGCTTCAGCCAGGCCGACGTCGCCACGTGGGCCTATACCGGGACCGGCATCTACGAAGGCAAACCGAAGGTCGAAGAACTGCGCGCCATCGCCAATCTTTATCCGGAGAGCGTGCACGTTGTCGTCAGGAAGGGCCTCAACATCAAGTCCATGGCCGATCTCAAGGGCAAGCGCGTCTCGCTCGACGAGCCGGGTTCAGGCACGCTCGTCAACGCCAAAGCGATCCTCGCCGCCTACGGCATCACCGAGAAGGACATCAAGCCCGAATACCTGAAGCCGCAGCAGGCCTCTGAGAAGCTCAAGGACGGCGCGGTCGATGCCTTCTTCTCGACGACCGGCTATCCGCAGGGCGCCATCGCGGAGCTGGCGGCGACCGCCGGCATCGAACTCGTGCCCATCGACGGGGCGGGCCGCGACAAGATCCTCGCGCAATACAAGTTCTTTGCCCCCGACAAGATTCCGGACGGCGTCTACAAGGACGTCAAGGGAGTCGAGACCATTGCGGTCGGAGCGCAGTGGGTGACAAGCGCCAAGCAGGATGCGGCGCTCGTCTACGAGATCACCAAGGCGCTCTGGTCGGACAAGACGCGGGCGGCGCTCGACGCCGGTCACGCCAAGGGCAAGGTCATCCGCAAGGAGACGGCGCTCGCCGGCCTTGGCATTCCGCTGCACCCCGGCGCCGAAAAGTTCTACAAGGAGGCCGGCCTGCTGAAATAGCGGGGCGGCCCCGCGGACCGGGTCGCCGCGGCCGGGAAGCGTTGGAGCCGGCCGCGGTCGGTGCTGTGCACCAGCGGCACAACGCCTTGATCCGTCGGCTCGCGGGGGAGTGATCACCGCCGGTTGCGCAACGCCTGCCAGACTCCGTCGATCGGCCGGAACGTCATGCGGATGCGATGGCGTCCGGGGGGCACCCTGACGGCGCGAAAGAGGACGTTGGCGCGCAACAGATCGGCCGCGTGTCCGTCCACCTCGGCGCGCCACCAGGGGTGCCAGACGTCGAACAGCACGACGTGGCCACCCCCCGTGCTCTCCGCCTCGAGAAGGATCTCGCTGTTGGCGTAGGAGAGGATGCGGGCGCTGCCGCCGGCGGCGGCCTGCGGGGCGGCGGTTGGCACCTTCTCGAGCAGCACCGACCGGCGGGGGTCGAAATTCTCGGGCCATCGTCCGCTCGTCAGAATGGCCTCGAAGTTCGCGGCTTCTGCCGTCGTCACGAAGAGGACGCGCGGCAGGGCGCGCGGGTTCTCGTAGACGTAGTGTCCGTCCGGCGTCTCGGCGACGAGCGCAAGGTCGCCCGGCCGCAGAGCCCGGTCCATCGTCTCGACCGGGGCGCCCGTCGCGATGAAACGCAGCCCCAGCATGTCGGCGAGCAGAGACCGATACGACGGCATCAGTTTCGAAAACTTGCGCTGGTCGGGCAGGCCGACATGGTCTTCGGCGCCGGTTGCGCGGCTGTAAAGGGCGAGGCGCACCGGATTGTAGCCGAGCGTGTTCTCAAGACGGTGCGTCATGCTGGCGTTGGGCCAGTGAAAGCCGAGGCCGGCGAGTTCGACGCGATCGCGCCGCGTGTCACCAGCGACGATGCGCGCTTTGAGAAGGGCGATGGTCGGATCGCGCGTTGCCGGCTCGAGCACGTCGTAGAACGCCGTCGGCAACGCGGATGAGGTGCTCGGACCGTTATTGACAGCGAGGTCGGCGGCGGTCGCCGCCGCCAGCCCGAGCGCGGCGCGGCCCGCCGTCAGCGCCATGCGGTCCCGCGCCCACCAGAGCACTGCCGCCGCAGCGGCGAACGAGATCGTTCCGCCCAGGAGCGGCTCACCGACGCGTCCGAGCTGGCCGAGACGGATCGCAAACACGAGCGCCGCCAGCGTCGCCACGGCGAGTGTCGCGGCCACCGCGAGCACGGCGCGCGGCGGCGTCCCGGCCCATGGCCGCGCAAACATGCGGTTTGCGGCATAGCCTGACAGGAACGACGAGAGCGCACCGATCAGGAACACGGCATCGGCCGGCCGGCGGTAGAGGCTGACGCCCGGCAGCGCCAGATACATGGCGCGGAATGCCGGCGTGTACCAGCCGAGGGCGTAGAGCAGCATGACGAGGAAGGCGACGGCGAAGAAGCGGATCTCGCGCCGCCAGAGGTCGCCGGCCGCCGCCGCGCCAAGCATCAGCACGAGCGGGATCGCCCCGACATAGAGGAGGCCGACGTTCTGCGCGATGAATAGGCCGGTGTCGGGCCAGGCGAAGCTCGGCGGCCCCCAGTAGTCGGCCATGTGCCCTGCCGGTGCGAAGAGATGCGGGAAGACGAATGTGACGAGCAAGGCAGGATGCAGCGAGCCGCGGCCGGCCCCTTCGAAGTCGATCACCGGGCGATTGCTGTCGGCGGCGAGCAGCACGGTCATGAGAACGGGGAGTGCGACCAGCAGCAGCGCCGCGAGCCCGGCCGCGAAGAGCGGCCCAAGGCTCGCCCGCAGAAAGGCTTTGGGCCGATCCGCCGTCGCAGAGAGCCAGACGACGCGGCCGGCGAGCAGGTAGACGGCGAGCAGCGCCACCTGATCGCGGCCGAGCACGATCGCCGCCCCGACGATGCCGGCGATGAGGCCCCAGGTGAGCGATCGGCGCTCCATGGCGCGCTCGAGGGTCACCATCGCCCAGGGCAGATAGGCAAGGCTTAGCACCTGGCCGGTGTGCTGCATCCGCCAGGCCATTGCCGCGCCGAACGAGAAGACGAGCGCGGCGATGAGCGCGCCGGCCATCTCCCAGCCGCGATCCCAGAAATAGATGATCATGCCAAGCCCGCCCGCGAGCATGGCCGCAAGCACGGTCATGTCGGCCGCCCAGAGGCTCGGATTTCGGGTGAGGAGGGCCAGGAGGAGAAACGGCGGCGAGAAGATCATCGACTGGGGATCGGCGACCTGCGGCGAGCCGGCGAAGACAAAGGGATTCCACCAGGGCCATTCGCCGCGCGCGATGCTTTCGGCGAGGAACTGGATCTGCGGCTGGAAATGAGCCTTGGCATCCCAGGGGATGGTGACGAGCCCCGTGACCCAGGGCCACGTCATGAGCAGGAAGAGCGCCGCGTAGGCCGCCATTGCGGGCACCAGCGGCCAGCCGGCAGGACCGGATCTCGGGGCTTCCGGTTCGGGCACGCGGACGTCGATCCGCCGCCGCCGCCCCCGTCCCGCCCAGCCGTCAGATTCGTTCGCGGAACCCGCCATGCCACCGCCGTGTTCGCCGTGCGTCCATATTGCTTGCGCGTTCCGTCTATAGCATCGTGCGGCGCCTTGACAGCCGGGCGGGACGCAACCGGGGCCGCGGCGAAGGGAAGAAGCGCATGACCTCATTGCCCGCCGGTTCGCCGGCCGTGGACCCGATCGCGCTCATCCGCGATGCGCCCGGCGATCGGCCGTTTGTCGTTGCCCAGCTCGGCCAATCGCTCGACGGGCGCATTGCCCTCCCTTCCGGTGAAAGCCGCTGGATCAACAAGGAGGCGGCGCTCGACCACGTTCACCGGGTCCGCGCCGCGGTCGATGCGGTCATCGTCGGCGTGGGCACGGTGATCGCGGACGATCCGCTGCTCAACGTGCGCCGCGTGCCCGGCCGCAACCCGGCCCGCGTGGTGATCGATCCGAACGGACGGGTGCCGGCCGCCGCGCGCTGCCTCAGCGGCGGCGATGGCGTGCGCCGAGTGATCGTCTGCGCCGAGCGGCCGGCCGCCGTCGCGAACGGCGTCGAGATCGTCCTGGTGAAGCCGGAGCGCGGGCAGCTGCCCCCCGGGCGCATCATCGAGGCGCTGTGGTCGCTCGGCCTCAAGCGGTTTCTCGTCGAGGGCGGCGCCCGCACCGTCTCGGCATTCCTTGATGCCGGCGCCCTCGACCGGCTGCATGTTCTGGTCGCGCCGGTAATTCTCGGCTCGGGAAAACCCGGGCTGACGCTTGCGCCCGTTGCAAAGCTCAGCGCCGCACTGCGACCGCCGGCGACGGTGCATGTCCTCGCGGACGGCGATGTGCTATTCGATTGCGACATCCGAAGCGCCTCGAACCGGAGCTGATTCGATGGAGCGTCAATCCCATTCCGAGATCCAGTCCGAAGCCGTCTATTCCCCGGCAGCCCGGCATCTCCACTGGCTCACCGTTCTCATCGTCGCGATCATGATCCCGCTCGGGCTCTACATGGTGCAGCGGGGCAAGGTGACGGACTTCGATGCACTGACGGGAAGCCTCTACGACCTACACAAGTTCCTTGGGTTCGTGCTGCTATGGGTGGTTGTGGCGCGGCTCCTCTACCGGCTGCGCAACGGCGCGCCGCCCGATGAGCCGACGCTCGAGCCCTGGCAGAAGGCCGCCTCGCATGTGACGCACTGGTCGCTCTACCTGCTTCTGCTGGCCGTGCCGCTGCTCGGCTGGCTCGGCGTCTCGCTCTATGGGGCGCGCGGCATCTTCGGGCTTTTCAGCCTGCCGGCAATCGCAGCCCAGAACCAGGACGCGGCGACGACGGTGTTCCTGGTACATTTCCTCGCTGCGATGCTGATGACGGCCTTGATCGCAGCGCATGTCGGCGCCGCCCTCTACCACCATTTCATCCGCCGCGACGGCGTGCTGCGCCGGATGCTCCCCGGCCTCCGGCGCCGCTGACGTGGGGGTATGTCTGGCATGAAGGTCCTGGTCACGGGCGTCGCCGGTTTCATCGGCTTCCACACCGCGGCAAAGCTTCTCGACCGGGGCGACGAGGTGGTGGGCGTCGACAGCGTCAACGCCTACTACGATGTGACGCTCAAGGAGGCGCGGCTCAAGCTGCTCGCAGGACGAGACCGCTACAAGTTCGTAAAGCTTGATCTTGCCGACCGCGTCGGTGCGGCCCGTCTGTTCGAGGCTGAGCGACCGGAGCGAGTCATCCATCTGGCGGCGCAGGCCGGCGTGCGTTACGCCGCCAAGGATCCGCACGCCTACGTCGATGCCAATCTCGTCGGTTTCATGAACGTTCTTGAGGGCTGCCGGCAGACGGGCGTTCGGCATCTCGTCTATGCCTCGACCAGCGCGGTCTACGGCGCCAACACCCGGATGCCGTTCAGCGTCGCGCAGTCGGTCGACCATCCCGTGAGTCTCTATGCCGCCACCAAGAAGGCCAACGAGCTCATGGCGCATTCCTATTCCCACCTCTACCGCCTGCCGACGACGGGCCTGCGCTTCTTCACGGTCTATGGGCCATGGGGGCGGCCGGACATGTCCCTCTTCCTGTTCACCTCGCGCATCATCAAGGGCGAGCCGATCGACGTCTTCAACAACGGGAATCATTCGCGCGACTTCACCTATATCGACGACATCGTCGAAGGCGTGGTGCGGACGCTTGATCACACGGCCGAGCCCGATCCCACGTGGAGCGGCGCCGCGCCGGCGCCCGGAACGTCGTCAGCGCCCTATCGCATCTACAACATCGGCAATAATGCCCCGGTGCCGCTCATGCACTTCATCGCCTGCATCGAGCGCGCGACGGGCCGCGAGGCCATCAAGCGGTTCCTGCCGTTGCAGCCGGGCGATGTTCCCGACACCTATGCCGACATCGACGCGCTGGAGCAGGCGGTCGGTTTCCGGCCCTCGACGCCGATCGAGGTTGGCGTCGAGCGCTTCGTCGCCTGGTACAAGGACTATTACGGCCACAACTGACGGCGTCTCACGGCCCTCGGGCATCAGGTCAGGTCAGCCGGACCTTGCAAGGACGCTCAGGCGGCGCGCAGCGGCGGGTTGCGCCGGCGAGCGCCGGCCGCCTCCTCCGGCTTGCCGTCGGACTGCGGCCGCGCCGGCTCGCCAAGCGACATGACATCGCGCGCAGAGGCCGCGGCCGCCTCGCCATTCGGTCCGCCGAGCGCCGGGACGAGGCCGTTCACCATGATCTCCTGCAGACGCTTGGCGGTGTGGACCCGGTCTTCGATAGCCGCCTGCCAGAAACGGACCTGCGCCGCCATCAGCTTCGGCGGCGACGTGCACTCCGCGATCTCGCGCGGCAGCTCAAGCCAGGCGCGCATACGTTTCGCTGTCAGGCCGCCGATCTCCAGATTGGCGCACATCACGCTGCGTGCGACCGGCTCCGTGATCCGCAGCCACTGTTCGAAGCCGCGCATGACGCTTTCCAAGGGCATCACCGGGGGGAGGGGAGCTCCGAAAAACGGCAACCGGGGCGGGAACATGGCAAGCCTCTCCATCACGGGTTAAGGTCGGATTGCCGAGTGGCAGTCCGGCACCAGAGACCAAGTGCCACAGGTAGATAACGGAAGTCCTTGACCCTTCGCAACCGCAGCGAAACCGCGACAGTCGCCGAGCGGTTCGCAGGATTCAAAGAAAACCGCGTGATAAACGTGGATTGTTCCGCCCGGCTCACATCTCGATGTAACTCTCGAGGGTGGAGACGCGATCGGCCTCGCGGGCGGGCTTATCCCAGCGTATGCGCGCAATCCGCGGAAAGCGGAGGGCGATGCCAGACTTGTGCCGCGGCGAGCGCTGGACCGCATCGAAGGCAATCTCGAAGACGAGCGCCGGCGTCACCGCGCGGACCGGACCGAACCTCTCGACTGTGTTCGCCCGTACGAAACGGTCGAGCGCGAGGAGTTCCGCGTCGGTGAAGCCCGAGTAGGCCTTTCCGACCGGCACCAGTTCGTCTTCGCCCGTGGCGCTGGAGCGCCAGAGGCCGAAGGTGAAGTCCGAGTAGAAGGACGAGCGCTTGCCGGAGCCGCGCTGGGCGTACATCAGGACGCAATCGACGGTGAGCGGTGCGCGCTTCCACTTGAACCAATGCCCCTTTGGCCGGCCGGCGATGTAGGGGCTGTCCCGGCGTTTGAGCATCAGTCCTTCGATGGCGGCCTGGCGCGCGCCATCGCGCAGCGCGGCGAGCGCGGCCTTGTCCGCCGCCTCGATGAGTTCGGACAGGTCGGTGCGCGGCGGACGGACGGCGGCGTGCCACGTCTCGAGCCGGCGGCGGCGCGTCAGGAACGGCAAGGCGCGCAGATCCGCGCCGTCGATCGACAGGGCGTCATAGAAGCGGATGTGGGCCGGATAGTCTGCCAGCATACGCCGCGTCACCGTCTTGCGATTGAGGCGCTGCTGAAGCGCGTTGAACGGCTGGACGATGCCCTCGCGGACGATGAGGAGCTCGCCGTCGAGGATGACGTCCGAGCGAAACGAGGCAAGCACGTCGGGAAACGCCCGGCCGATGTCCTCTCCTGTGCGCGTGAAGAGCCGGACCTCGCCGCCGGACGCAGCCACCTGCACGCGGATGCCGTCCCATTTCCACTCGGCGGCGAACTCGGCAAGATCGAGCCGGCGCCAGTCCTCGGCTTCGAGCGGGTGGGCGAGCATGACGGGCCGGAAGGCGGCGCCGCCCCGATGCTCGGGCCGGGGACCTCGGCCTTCGAGCCAGGCGAAGAGCTCCGCGTAGGGCGGGGCGAGGCTATGCCAGACTTCTTCGATGTCCTCGACCGGGCGGCTCCCGAGCCCGGCGAGCGCCGTCTTGGCGAGCCGCGCCGAAACACCGACCCTGAGCGCTCCCGTGAGGAGCTTCAGCAACGCGAACCGCCCCGAGGCATCGAGGGCATCGAGCCATGCCGCGAGGTGAGACCCGAGACGCGCGCGGTCGCTCGCGCCGATCTCCCGGACGATTTCCGATAGTGTCGGCGGCAAGGTCTCGGTCTCTGACTGCGGCCAGATGAGGGCTACGGTCTCGGCCGTGTCGCCGACATAGTCACGCGACAGACGAAAAAGCTCGGGGTCGACGCGGCGCTCGATCAGCTCCATCACCAGGCGCCGGACCGGCAGCGAGAAGTCGAGACCATCGGTGAGGGCCGCGAGCGCCCAGCCGCGGTCGGGATCGGGAGTCGCGCGGAAGTAGTCCGAGATGAGCCGCAGCTTGCCTGTCCGCGACGGCGTGTAGACAAGACGGTCGAGCAACTCGGCGAAGGCCTTCATGGTCGCAGGGTCCGCAAGGGGGTGTACGGGCGGCGGCGTGCGAGCCGCAATCTATCACCTGGCGTTGAGGCGGGCGCAGGCGCCGATCGACTTCGGCATCTTGCCCCTGCGCGTCCCCGAAGCGCCTAAGGGACTAGCGTGAGATGGCGTTGGCGTCTGCCGGGCGCGGCGATCCGTGCCGTTGCATCGGGCGGGCAAGCAAGGCAAAGCCGGTCGGCAGTCAGTTGCCCGATGAGGACGAACCACGATGCGCAGACTGGTGGCGGCAGCCGGCTTCACGCTCTGGGCGCAGCCAGGGCTCTTCGCGCAACCGGCGGCGGTACCAGATCCGGCTCAGCTCGATTTCGGCCGGCGCGTCGCACTGGTTTACTGTAGCGCCTGCCACGCCACCGGGGCGACAGACACGAGCCCGCACCGGATCGTCATTCCGTTCCGTGAGCTCTACCGCCGCTGGCCGATCGAGATGCTCGAGAAGGCGCGCGAGACCGGCGTCGTCCTCGGCCACGACGAGATGCCGCTCTTCGAGCTCGGTCCCGACAAGACGGCCGCGCTCCTCGCCTACATCGAGAGCCTGTGGCCGGCTTCGGAAAGACCCGCCGAGCCGCCGCCGCGCAAGCCGTGACGGGCTCGCGTACCGCGGTCCGTGCTCTTTTGCTCCAATCCCTCTGCCGGGGGCGACAACGCGCCCGCGGTTTCACGGCTTGGCATTTTCGAGAGCCGGGAACCCGGCCCGCATGTAGGCGATAATGCGCCAGATGTCCTCGCGCGACAGGCGGTCCTTGTAGGCCGGCATGCCGGATTCGAACTGGGCGCCGCCGTCCGCGATCGTCCAGAGCAGATAGGGATCGACCGCGATCGGCCGCTGCACCATGTAGGCCAGCAGCGCCGGCGAGGGGGACACCGCGAGGGCCGCATCGCCATCGCCGAGGCCATCTTTGCCATGGCAGCTTGCGCAGTTTTGCGCATAGAGCGCGCCGCCGGCGCGGACGGTCTCCTCGGTTTTGGGCACCGTCGAGGTCGCGCCCTCGTACTCGGCCGGCACGCCGAACTGCATGTAGGTGGTGTGCCGCAGCAGACGCACCATCATGCCCTTCGGCATCCGACCCGGACCCCACAGCTCGCGCACCATCCAGTCGGGCTGCCAGTAGTCGAAGGAGCGGGCCGGCGGGTTCGGCGCTTGCGCCAGCGCAAACGGCCCGAACAGGGCAATGATCAGCGCGCCCGCCATGCCCGCCACACCGAGCCCGACTGCGGCCTTGCCCCGGGCGGATGACAAGCGACGACAGATGCCGAGGGCGCTCATAGCGGATAGCTCGCCGGATCGACGCCGCAGGCCGTCAGGAACTTGCGCATCTGCACCACTTCGTCCTTCGGCAGATCGTGCGCGACGTAGTTGAAGGCTGCCGTGTGGCCATTGAGGGTCACTCCGATGCGATTGCCGGAGCGATGGTCAACCTCGGCACCGAGGCTTTTCAGCACGTGCACGACGTCGTCGAAGTCGATGTTGGCGCTGAGCGGGTGCGCAAACAGCGCATGCAGCGTCTTTCTGTGGCGATGGTTCATGGGCAATCGTGGTCCTCTGACGCCTTGCTCGCCCGAGGATGGGCCGCGAATCCCGGTTGCAGGCATTGCTCAGGATCAAGGCCCGCGGCCGCCCGGAGGTCGGCGGAGCCGCGTCCTGCGCTGCGGCCCGCGTCAGCCGTGCGGGGCCACGAATGTCGGCAGTTTGCCGACGGTCATCAGGGCGTGATCGGCCGAAAACATGTCGGCATGGTGCAGGATGTGGCCGGCCGGCGAGTTCACGCGGAACGGCATCCGCGGCGAGTGCGACGTCACGGTCGCGACGATCTCGTGGGAGAAGCCCAGCTCCTTGAGCAGCATGCCGCCGACGACGCCGTGCGGAATTTCCTGCGAGAGCTTCGAGTAAGTGATTTCTCCCCCGCGACGCTCGTACATCAGCGGCTTGTCGACATCGTGCAGAATGAGGATCGGCACCAGCAGATCGTTGGCAAGCTCCGTCTTCCAGTCGGTGCGCGCGCGGCGGGCGAGATCGACGCCGGCGCGCGTGACCTCGTTCACATGCGCCATCAGCGGATAGTCGACCCCGGCGGTCCAGGGCATGTCTTCGAGCCGCTCGTAGGGGCTTGCCGACCAGGTCGTCACCCAGGCCGTCACGATGTCCTCGGCAAGTTTCGGCGAGACGAGATCGAGGCCGAAGAGCCAGTCCTCGACGGCCTTGCGCTTGGAATTCGAGGCGCGGTCGATCTTGTAGGGGTGCATGACGCGGTCGCTCCGGCAGGATCGGTCGATGAGTAAAGCTTTGGCGGCGATCTTAGACCGGCCGGCGGTGCGGGACCATCCGCAGCTGCGGACCGGCGTCTTCGCGAGGCGTCAGCCTCTCTTCTCGACGAGTTCGAAGCGCACATCGTCGGGCCCGGCCAGGAAAGCGATGCGCGCGCCGGTCGCCATGCGCAGCGGACCTTCCTTGAGGACGGCGCCGAGCGCCTGCAGCCGTGCCACATCCTTCTCGATATCGAGCGTGTCGAGTCCGAAGTGCTCGAGCCCGTAGTGCACGTCGGCGTTGCCGGGCCCCAGCGTCTCGCCGGTGCGCGCGTTGGAGATGTTGACGCCGATGCCGCCGTCCTCGCTCAGGCAGCGGATGAAACGGTCGCCGCTCTCGCGGACGTCGTCGGCGACGATCTTGAAGTTGAACGCCTTGACCCACCAGTCGGCCGTGCGTTTCGGGTCCTTGGCCTTCAGGTGAATGTGATTGATGCGGAATGTCATCGGCTGCGCTCCATGGCAGGAAAATCGTGTCGGATGCGGACCTCACTCCCCGGCACGGGACGCGCCGGTCGCGCGAGCATCCGGCACCGCCGGCGCCCGCGAGCGCCGGCAGCCATCGTTTCAGGCGCCTACTGATCGAGCCAGACGCCGACGAGATCGTTGCCCTGGAAATGGCTTGGTGAGAAGTTCCAGCCCTTGATCTTCTTGTGGTGCACGATGATGCGCTGCCACCAGTTGACGTTGAGGTAGTAGTTCTCGGTCAGCAGGTGACGCTCGAAGTCCTGGACAAGCGCCTTGCGCTTCACAGGATCGAGCGTGCGCTGTTGCTGCTCCCAGAGATCGTCGAGCTTCGTGTCGCTGTGGCGTGCGTAGCTGTTCGGCGACTTGGCGTGACTGATGTAGGATTGGTGCTGCGCGGTCACCTCGTCCGCCGGCACCGTCACCGGATAGAGCGCCACCTCGAACTTGCCGTCGACCAAGTTGCCGAAGTAGGGCGTCGTCTCGACCTGGCTATGCTCGACGGTGACGCCGATGCGCCGCCACTGGTCGATCAGGAACACGCCCATCGGCGTATAGGGCTCGTTCAGCGTGCGGTTGTGGAGCTTGAACTTGAGGTTTTCCTGGCCGGCCTCCTTGAGGAGCCGGCGCGCCTCGGCCCGCGATTTCTCGATGTCCCGCCAGAAGCCCGGAATCTTCTCGAGTTCTGAGGGCGGCAGCGCCATGTCGAAGCCCGGGCGCAGGAAGCCGCCGGTCGCCTTGACGAAGGTCACTTTCGAGAGCGATTCGTTGCCGTTCCAGCGGTCGATGCCGAGGGACAGGGCGCGGCGCACGCGCGGGTCGTCGAACGGCTTCTGCTGGGTGTTGAAGATGATGATGTTGTTCGTCGCCCAGGGTCCTTCGTGCAGGACGAGCTGGTCCTTCATGGAGGAGTTCATGAGCTGGTCGCGCTCGGCGGGCGTGCGGCCGCGCCATTCGGCGTCGAACTGGCCGCCGAGGATGCCGGGGACGACCGCGTTCGACTTGACGAAGAATGCCTTGTAGCCGTCGAGATAGGGGAGGCCGGCTCGGAAGTACTGATCGAAACGCTTAGCGGTCAGATGCGAGCCCTTGACGTACTCGACGAACTGGAAGGCGCCGGATCCCAGGATGTTCTGCTGGGGGAATTTCGGGTCCTGCTTGAGCTTCGCGGCGCTGAAGATGCAGTTGAAGGGCGAGGCGAGATTGTCGAGGAACGAAGCGTTGACGCCCTTGATCTTGAATACGACGGTTGTCGGATCGGGCGTTTCGATCGCCGCGATGTCCTGCATCAGCGACTTGCGGATGGAGACGACGCCCTCCGGCGGGTTTTTGATCCGCTCGAATGAGACCTTCACGTCCTCCGAGGTCAGCGGGGAACCGTCGTGGAACTTGACGTTGTCGTGCAGCTTGAAGGTGTAGGTCAGTCCGTCCGAGGAAATCTCCCAGCTCTTGGCGAGGTCGCCAGTGATCTTGCCGCCCTGGCTCGCGTCATAGCGGACCAGGAACGAATAGAACGGGCTCACCGGGTGCAGCAGCGCAAAGGTCTGAGACGCGTGACAGTCGTAGTTCGGGGGCTCCGCCGTCACGGCGAAATTGAGAATGCCGCCGCGCTTCGGGGTCTGGGCCTCGAGCGGCGGGCAATAGGCGGTGAGCGCGAGCGCGACGGCTGCGATCGCCGGACGTGGAGTCGGCATCGGGTATCCTCCCAGGGATGAATGACCTTTTTTCTTTCAGTGTGGCCCGGGCGGGCCGTCGCCGCAACCCGCCTTGTGCGGGCGGCGGTGGCCGCGTTCGCGACCGGGATTGGCGCCGGGGCTCGCGGTCTCCCGGGCCGGCTCGCTCGACGCTCCCGCGGATGCTATCGTGTCGACCGGGGACGAATCGACGAAACTGGACGGGTCGCAACCTTGCAGGGGCGCTTGAAATCGTCGGCCATCGGGAAGGTCCGCACGGCCGCGCTCCTTGCTGTGCTCGTCTGGGAAGCGGGCGTGCCGGGAGTGCCGGCTCGTGCCGCCGGCGAGATGGGCGAGCAACGCGCGCGGGAGGCGGCGGCCGCGCTCCATCGCGGGCAGGCGGAACGGGCAACCCAGCTCTACACCGAGGCGCTCGCCGACACGGGCCTTGCCAATAACCGGCGCGCGGCAATCCTGAATGATCGCGGCGTTGCCTTCGCGCGCATCAACCAGGCGCGTCCAGCGATCGACGACTTCAACCGGGCGGCGCAGCTCTCGCCCGAGACCGCCTCGATCTACAATAACCGCGGCAACGTGCTGCTCGCGCTCGGCTTCGTGCGGGAGGCCGTCAAGGACTTCGATCGCGCGCTCTTGCTTGCGCCCGGCTATGCCGCGGCCTACGCCAACAGGGCGACGGCCCTTGCACGGCTGGGCGAGAACGATGCGGCGATCCGCGACTACTCGCAGGCCATCCGCCTCGCTCCGGGCAATCCGGCGGCGCTCAACGGCCGCGGACGGCTGCACTTGGCCCAGAGCCGACCCCATGCCGCGATGCGCGACTTTGGCCGCGCCATCGCAGCGGATGCGCGCTTTGCCGCCGCCTACCGAGGGCGGGCGGACGCCAAGATTGCGCTCGCGCGCTTCAACGAGGCCATCGAGGATCTGAGCCGGGCCGTCGCCTTCGAGGCAAACAACGTCGAAATCTACGTCCAGCGCGGCTATGCCTACCTCGCCGCCGGCAACGTGGCATCGGCCATCAAGGACTTCGCGCGCGCAGGAGAGATCAATGCCCGCTCGGGTGCGGCTGCCGAGGGACTTGCGCTCGCCAATGCCAAGGCCGAGGCCTACGACGAGGCGCTGAACGAGATCGCGCGCGCCCTCGAGATCGACCCGCGCTCCGCGCAGGCCTATGCCTATCGGGCGGTGATCTACAAATGGATGGGGCAGCGGGACGTGGCCGCCCGGGACCTCGAGAGGGCGATGAAGCTCGAGCCGGCGCGGCCGGAGGTGCTGTGGGCCAAGGCCGAGCTCGCGGAGCCGCAGTCCAACACGGCCGAGCTCATCCAGGACTTGCGGAAGGCGCTTGCAGCGCGCCCGCTCCTGCGGGAGGCGGCTGCCGCCCTCGATCGGCTCGGCGCCGCGGCCGGCGAGGAGACGGACGTGCGCGAGCTCTTTTTCGAGCGCTGGCGGGTCTATCGCCAGAACGGGGTCTATTATGCGGCTTCGCCGGAGCTGCCCAAGCTCGCCGTTCCGCTTGAGGTCATGGGCGACGGGATGCCGCGCATCCTTGGCTGGGATACGAAAAACGTTCCAATCCCGGGCTTCGGACTGCTGACATTTCAGGCGGGTCAGGTCGAAGGCGCAAACGGTCCGGAGGAGGTCGTCCATGCCGCGGTGATCGACCTCGCGGCGCGCAGCGTCGTCGCCATCGAGCCGACGCGGCAAGGCAGCCGCATTGCGACCTGGACGTGGGAGGAGACTACACTCCTTGTCAAAAGCGTCGATGGGCATACGGAGGAATACGTCCTGCGCAGCCGGCCAAAGGAGATGGCGCAGCCATCGGCCGGCCAGCCGCCGCGCCGTGTCACAAGCGAGCGTCCGACGGGATTGTTTGGTGCTCCGCCGAGCTGGGCGCCCTGGGCGTGGGGCAGCGGCACGGCCGGCGGAGGTAGCAGCGGGAGCAACCGGCCGCGCCCGCAGCAGCAGCCGAAGTCGCTCTTTGACCTGTTGTTCAAGAACTGACGCTGGCGAAAGACCCGGCGAAGCTCCCGACGGGTCCGCGCTGCCGCCCTTGCCTCGCGCCGCAATAGCCAGTAGGGGGAGCGGACGCCGCGTCGCCCTGAACTGGCGATGCTCCCGCCGCGAGTCCCGATGCCTGCTTCCGCACTCATGAATGTGATGGTTGGCGCCGTCCGCAAGGCCGGCCGGTCGCTGGCGCGCGATTACGGCGAGGTGGCGCAGCTGCAGGTCTCGGTCAAGGGACCCGGCGATTTCGTCTCCGCCGCCGACACGCGCGCCGAGGAGATCCTCTACCGGGAACTCGCGCGCGCGCGGCAGGGCTACGGCTTCCTGATGGAGGAGCGCGGGCTCATCGAAGGGCCTGACAAATCCCATCGCTGGATCGTCGATCCGCTCGACGGGACGACCAATTTCCTGCACAGCATCCCGCATTTCGCCATCTCCGTCGCGCTCGAGCGCGAGGGCGAGATCGTGGCCGGCGTGCTCTACAATCCGGCGCTCGATGAGCTCTATACGGCCGAGAAGGGGAAGGGCGCCTTTCTCAACGACCGGCGCTTGCGCGTCGCCAGCCGGCGGACGCTGGCCGAAGCGGTCGTCGCGCTCGGCATCCCGCCGCGCAACCGGGTCACGAGCCACAAGCGGTTTCTGACCGAGTGCGAGGCGGCTATCCGGGAGACCGCCGGGGTGCGCAGCACGGGGGCCGCCGCGCTCGACCTCGCCTGGACGGCCGCGGGCCGGCTCGACGGGTATGCGGAGCACGGCCTCAAGGCCTGGGACATCGCGGCCGGCATCATCATCGTCCGCGAGGCGGGCGGCATCGTCACCGATACGGACGGCGGCGACCGGATGCTCGAGACTGGTGGCGTCGTCGCCGGCAACGGGGCCATTCAGAAGCTTCTTCTTGGCCTGGTGAAAGGCTAGAAGCAGCGGCGGTCGGGCGGCTAGACCGCCCTTTCCCGGAGTTGTCCTTTCGCCCCCTCCGTCTGGCGGCGCGGGCGGCTGGCGAGACGGCGCCGGAGGCGCCGTTGCCGAGCGGAAGCAGGTGTTGTGCTGCCACAGTCCGCCGGTAATGTCGGTTGTGCGGATCACGGAGATAACGGATGGCCAAGGCGCGGCAGGCAGACAGCGGGGCGGTGCGGCTGCACCGCGTCATGAACACCCCGGGTCCGTTCCTGCGCGGGATGCTCGTCTTCCTTGCCCTCGTCGGCTTCATCGTCGCCATCGTCTGGCCGCATCTCGTGACGGCGTTCTGGACCAATCCGCTGCTCAACGGGCTGATCGTCGGGGTGCTGGTGGTCGGCATCGTGCGCGCCTTCGGTCAGGTTGTGCGCCTTTATCCGGAGATCCGGTGGGTCAATGCGTTCCGCATTGCCGATCCCGGCCTTGCGATCGAGCACAAGCCGGTGCTGCTCGCGCCGATGGCGACGATGCTGCGCGATCGGCGCGGACAGATTTCGCTGTCGGCCTCGTCGATGCGTTCGCTCATGGACTCGCTCGGCGGCAGGCTCGATGAGTCCCGCGACACGGGGCGCTATCTCGTGGGTCTCTTGGTGTTCCTCGGGCTGCTCGGCACGTTCTGGGGGCTTCTCGACACGATGCAGTCGGTCGGGCGTGCGATCAATGCGCTCGACACCAAGCAGCAGGACACGCTCCTCGTGTTCGAGGAACTCAAGCAGAATCTGGCGGCGCCGCTTAAGGGCATGGGGACGGCGTTCTCGTCATCGCTGATGGGCCTTGCGGGCTCTCTCGTGCTCGGCTTTCTCGACCTGCAGACGAGCCACGCCCACAATCGGTTCTACAACGAGCTCGAGGAATGGCTGTCCGGCATCACCGAGCTGACGCCGGCCGGCACGGCGCTCACCACCGAGCAGATGAACCGTCAGCTGACAGCGGCGGTTTACGACATGCAGCGTGCGGTGGCGGAACTGACGGCGGGCGTGCAGGGCATCGCGGCGGCGCAGGCCAACGGCGCGGGCGGCGCGCATGCGGCGACGTTCGCGGCGAGCGAGCAGGCGGTGAGGGAACTCGCTCAAGGCGTCGACCAGCTCGTGCATCAGATGCGCGCCGAGCAGAAGGTGGTGCGCGAATGGGTCGACGAGCAGGCGGCGCGCCAGTCGGAGATGTCGGCGGTGCTGAAGGACCTCGCGCAGAGCCTCGCACGGCGCGGAGGCTGAGATGGCTCGCGGGCGCAACCGACGCAGCAACGAGTATGGCGAGTTCTGGCCGGGCTATGTCGATCTGCTCTCGACGCTTCTGCTCACCGTGACCTTCCTGCTCTCGATCTTCATGCTGTCGCAATACTTCGTCACCCAGGAGGCCTCCGGCAAGGACAGCGTGCTGAAGCGGCTCACGCGCCAGATCGCGGAGCTGACAAGCCTTCTATCCCTCGAAAAGGGCAAGGCTCGCACGCTCGAGGACGAGATCGCCACCCTGCAGGCTTCGCTCGCCACCCTCAAGGCCGAGAATGAGCGCCTCGCCGTGGCAGCCGGACTCGGCGACCGGGCGGCCGGCGATGCGGCGAACAGGATCGCAGCCCTCGGCAAGGAGCTCGCAGAGGAGAAAGCCGTCTCGAACGAGGCGCTGGCGAAGGTCGACCTGCTCAATCAGCAGCTGCTCAGCCTGCGTCGCCAGATCGCCGCGCTCAACGAGGCGTTGCAGGCGGCGGAGGCCAAGGACCGCGATCAGCAGGCCCGCATTTCCGATCTCGGCGCGCGGCTCAACGTCGTGCTCGCCCGGCAGGTGCAGGAGCTGCAGCGCTACCGTTCGGACTTCTTCGGGCGCCTGCGCGAGCTGCTCAAGGAGCGGCGCGACATTCGCGTCGTCGGCGATCGCTTCGTCTTTCAGGCCGAGGTGCTCTTTCCGTCGGGTCAGGCACAATTGACGCCGGAGGGGCTTGCCGCCATCGACGCCCTTGCGACGGCGATCGTCGATCTCGAGCGACAGATCCCGCCCGAGATCGACTGGGTGTTGCAGGTCGACGGGCACACCGACATCCGCAGGATCGCGAGCCGCGAGTTTCCCTCGAACTGGGAGCTCTCCGCCGCCCGCGCCATCTCGGTGGTCAAGTACCTGATCAGCCGCGGCGTGCCGCCGAAGCGGCTCGTCGCCGCGGGCTACGGCGAGTTCCAGCCGCTCGAGGACGGCACGAGCGAGGACGTGCTGCAGCGCAACCGGAGGATCGAGCTGAAGCTCACCAACCGCTGAAGCCTTGCGGCTCGCCCAGGAATAGCATCCATGGCCGCTTCGACGGCGGAACGAGCGGATTGGCATTGGTACCGCCTCCCCGGATCGAACGGGGGACCCCCAGATCCACAATCTGGTGCTCTAACCAGCTGAGCTAAGGCGGCACGCGAGCGTTCTTCATCTATTCGGACTGCGGTCGGCAGGCAACAAAAAATGGCGGTCGGGTGCCAGCGTTCGCCTCGGCTGGCCGCTGCTGCCGAACAGGCGATGGAGCCGGTTCGGGTCGCTTCGCACGGCTGGAGCCGCAAGCTGGCGACCGGCCGCATTGAGGCGCGGGGCAGTCTTCATGGCGGCAGCCTCTGCCGGGGACCTGTCCCGGTCGTCTCCACCTCGCACTTTCCCGCCCAGGTCCGCATCGGGCTTGGGACCGCCAGACGTCACGCGACCTCGACGAGGCGCGATCGCGCCAGACGTTGGCTGGCGGCGCATCCGGGCCCCGTGTCCCTCTGGACAAGCCTCGCCCGACGCTCCAGTGTTGCAAGAACTGGCGCACCGGTCGGCAATCCCTGATCCGGAAGAATGTCAGTGGTTCCCGGATCGGGGAGGCTTTGCGTGGCAGGGGGACGGCGCGCGTTGCGGATTGCGAATGGTTCCGTCTGCCGGTGTTTGGTGTCTGCCTTGAGGGCGGGGCGGGCCGTGGCCGGGACTGGGCGCGCCGGCTGCCCGCGCGGATTTCCGGACAAGCGTGCAGCGGGTGATCGTCGCGGTGCGGTCTCAGACGCCCTGCATCGGCCAGGGCCTCGGCGGCTTGCCGGTCGCACGGGCCGACATCTGCAAAATCTGCAAGCCCGCGTCGCCGACGCGCGGCTCGCGTGCCTGATGCGGGCGTGCATCATTAACCGAGCGGCTTATCCTGCCGCGAGCTTGCGCGCGTGCCGGGCTCCGGCCCGCTCTGCCGCCTGCCGATTGGGGATCATGCGATGACGAAGATCACACGCCGCCAGGTCATCGCCGGCGCCACGGCTTCCGCCGGCCTGCTCCTTGCCCCGGCACGGCTTGGGGCTCAGGCGAGGTTTCCGGCAAAGCCGATCACGCTTATCTGTCCCTGGCCGGCTGGGGGACCGACCGACATCGTCGTGCGCGCCATGGCCGAGTCGGCGGCGAAACAGCTCGGCCAGCCCGTGATCGTCGACAACAAGGCAGGGGCCTCCGGCACGCTGGGTCCCGCCACCATGGCCGCCTCCGCGAAACCCGACGGCTATACCATCGCGCAGATGCCGATCACGACTGTCCGCCTGCCGCTGATGCAGAAAACGTCTTTCGATCCCCTTCGCGATTTCACCTATATCATCCACCTTACCGGCTATGTCTTCGGCATCACGGTCAAGGGCAGCAGTCCCTTCAAAACCTGGGCCGACGTCATTGCGTTCGCCAAGGCGAATCCCGGCAAGCTCAACTACGGCACGCCGGGCGCCGGCACGTCGCTCCACATCGGCGTCGAGCAGATGGCGGCGCATTCGGGCGTCAAGATGAACCAGGTGCCGTTCAAGGGCGAAGCCGAGGCATTCGCGGCCCTCGTCGGCGGCCACATCGACATGATGGCGGCGGGAACCGGCCGCAACGACATGATCCAGGCCGGCGAAGTCCGCGTGCTCAACATCTGGGCCGACAAGCGCTCGAAGCGCCTGCCGGACGTGCCGACCCTGAAGGAGCTCGGCTACCCGTTCGTTTTCGACAGCCCCTGGGGGCTCGCGGGGCCGAAGGGCATGGACCCGGCGATCGTCGCCATCCTTGATTCGGCTTTCAAGAAGGCGCTCGAGGACCCGGCGGTGGTCGATACCATGGAAAAGTACGAGATGGTCCCGAGCTACAAGAGCGCCGCCGATTACAGCAGGTTCGTGGCCGAACTCGTCGAGCAGGAAAAGGGCTATCTCGAGCGTATCGGTCTGCTCAGGAAGGACTGAGCGCTTTGTGTGTTCTGGCGGCCAAAGCGCCGCAGCGGGCATAGGGAGGATCTTGCATTGGACCGCCGACACGTCATCAAGCTCGCCGCCGCAGCGGCCGCCGCCGCTCATCTGCCCGGCCCGGCCGTCGCGCAGGGCGCCGGCGACTTTCCCTCAAAGCCGATCACGCTGTTGATGGGCTGGCCGCCTGGCTCGGGTCCCGACGTCTGGCATCGCGCGCTTGCCGAGGTCATGTCGAAGCACCTCGGTCAGCCGGTCGTGGTCGAGAACAAGGCTGGCGCCTCCGGCACGCTTGCCCCGGCCGCCCTCGTCACGGCGAAGCCCGACGGCTACACCATCGCCCACATGCCGATCACCGTGCTGCGGCTTCCGGTGATGCAGAAGGTGGCCTTCGATCCGCTGAAGGATTTCACCTGGATCATCCACATGTCCGGATTCCAGTTCGTGACCATGGTGCGGTCCGACAGCCCGATCAAGACGATGCAGGAGCTCATCGAATTCGCGCGCGCCAACCCCGGCAAGCTCACCTACGGCTCGCCGGGATCGGGCACCTCGCTTCACATCGGCATGGAGCTCATCGCCAAGCACACAGGCGTCCAGTTCACGCATGTTCCTTTCAAGGGCACGATCGAGAGCGTGACCAACCTCGAGGGCGGCCACGTCATGTGCGTCGCTGGCGGCTCGGAGGCCTACCCGTTGATCCAGGCCGGCAAGATCCGCGCCCTCGCGGCCTGGACCGAGAAGCGGTTGCCGGGACTTCCCGACGTGCCGACGTTGAAGGAGGTGGGGCTCCCGTTCGTCTTCGACAGCCCCTACGGCATGGCGGGCCCGAAAGGCATGGCGCCGGCCATCGTCAAGAAGCTGCATGACGCCATCAAGATCGCCATGGAGGACCCGAAGACGATCGAGGTGCGTAACCGGTTCAACATGGTCGACCGCTACATGGACACCGAGACCTACGCCAAGTTCCAGCTCGAGCTCTTCGAGAAGGAGAAGAAATATCTGACCGACATCGGTCTTGCGCGGAAGGACTGAGGCGTGATCCTGCGGCGGACCTTTCTGCAGAAGGCGGCGCTTGCCGCCGCAGCTTCGGCGCTGCCCGGCGCGGCGGCTGCCGTCGGAAAATTTCCGGTGCGACCTCTGACCATGATCGTGCCGTGGCCCGCCGGCGGCGGCACCGATCTCTGGCATCGCGCGCTGGCCGACGTCATGGCGCGGGAACTTGGTCAGCCGGTCATTGTCGACAATCGGGTCGGCGCCTCGGGGACGCTCGGGCCCGCGACGATGGCCGCGACGGCAAAGCCCGACGGCTATACGTTCAGTCACATCCCTGTCACCGTCTTCCGTCTGCCGGTGATGCAGAAGGTGTCGTGGGACCCGCTCAGCGATTTCACATGGATCGCGCACGCGGGCGGCTTCGAATTCGCGACCATTGTGCGCACGGCAAGTCCCTGGCCCTCGCTCGCGGCGCTGATCGAAGACGCGCGCGCCCGCCCAGGCAGGATCAGCTACGCCTCGCCCGGAGCCGGTACTTCCCTGCACATCGGCATGGAGCTCATCGCGCGCCGGGCCGGGATCGCATGGACGCACGTTCCCTTCCGCGGCATGACCGAGGCGATCGCCGCGATCCTCGGCGGGCACGTCGACGTGCTCGCAGGCGGCTCCGACTGGTGGCCGATGCACGAGGCCGGCGCGCTGCGTCCGCTCGTGATGTGGACCGAGAGAAGAAGCCGGCGCGTGCCGCAGGTGCCGACGCTGCAGGAAGAGGGTTTCCCGTTCGTCTTCGACAGTCCGTTCGGCTTTGCCGGGCCGCGGGGCATGGACCCCGCCGTGGTCTCCCGGCTCAACGATGCGATCCGCACGGCGTTGCGCGACCCGGCGACGATCGCGGTCCGCGAACGCTTCGATATCCAGGACCGCTACATGGATTCGGACGCCTATCGGGCGTTCGCCGTCGCGCTGTTCGAGAAGGAGAAGGCCTATCTCGAAAGCATCGGCCTCGCACGAAAGGAGTGACGTACATGCGCCGTCTTGCAGTTCGCTTCCTGGCTCTGTTTCCCGTTCTGCTCGCCTGTTCCGCAGCCGCGCTCGCACAGAGCTTTCCCACAAAGCCGATCACGCTGATCGTGCCCTGGAACGCCGGCGGCTCGACCGACATCTATTTTCGCGCCATGGCGGAGGTGGCCTCGAAGGAGCTCGGCCAGCCGATCGTCGTCGACAACAAGACCGGCGGCACCGGCACCCTCGGGCCGGTCACGATGGCGCTCACCGCCAAGCCAGACGGCTACACCCTGTCGCAGATCCCGGTAACGGTGATGCGCCTGCCGCTGATGCAGAAGCACAACTGGGACGCACTCAAGGATTTCACCTACATCATTCACCTGACCGGCTACACGTTCGGCGTCACGACCAAGGCCGACAGCCGGTTCAAGACCTGGAAGGACGTGGTTGAGTATGCCAAGGCCAATCCGGGCAAGATCACCTATGCGACGACCGGCCCCGGCGGCTCGCTGCATCTCGGGATGGAGCAGATCGCGGCGCGCGACGGCATCAAGATGACGATGGTGCCGTTCAAGGGCGGCACCGAGACCAATGCCGCCGTGCTCGGCGGCCATGTCGACCTGCAGGCCGACTCGACGGTCTGGCGTCCGCTTGTTGATGCCGGCCAGCTCCGTCTCCTCAACGTGTGGACCGAGAACCGCAACAAGGCCTGGCCGGATGTGCCGACGCTCAAGGAGCTTGGCTATCCCTTCGTCTTCGACAGCCCCTTCGGAATTGCCGGACCGAAGGGCATGGACCCGGCCGTCGTCAAGAAGCTGCACGACGCCTTCAAGGTCGCGCTTGCCGATCCCAAGGTGAAGGACATCATGGAGAAGTACGACTTCACCGAGCGCTACATGGGGCCGGAGGACTACACCAAGTACGTTGCCGAGATCGTCGCGAGCGAGAAGGCGGCGCTTGAGAAGCTCGGCCTCGCGCGAAAGGATTGAGGCTCGTCCGCCGACATAAAGGCGTCTTCACGCCGAACGGGCAAGACCGCGGGAAACGCGGCGTCCCCGAGAAAATCTGCAAGGGAGGAAACCATGAACCGTCGCGATGTTCTGACCGGCGCCCTCGCCACGCTTGCCGGTGCGGCGCTCCAGCCGGGCGCCGCGTGCGCGCAGGCGGCCGCATTTCCAACGAAGCCGATCACGCTCATCATGCCCTGGCCGGCGGGTGCCGGCATCGACCTATGGCATCGCGCGATGGCGGAGGCCGCTGCCAAGATCCTCGGCCAGCCGGTCATCGTCGAGAATCGCACGGGCGGCAGCGGCACCATCGGGCCGGCGTCGATGGCCGCCTCGGCCAAGCCTGACGGCTACACGATCTCCCATATTCCCATCACGATCTTCCGTCTGCCGTTCATGCAGAAGACGTCGTGGGACCCGCTCAAGGATTTTACCTACATCATTCACCAGTCCGGATTCATGTTCGGTACGGTGGTGAAGGCCGACAGCCCCTTCAAGACCTGGAAGGACATGATCGACTTCGCCCGCGCCAACCCGGGCAAACTCACCTATGGCACACCCGGCGCCGGCACCTCGCTGCACATCGGCATGGAGCAGATCGCGTTGCGGGAGGGCATCAAGTGGACCATGGTGCCGTTCAAAGGCGGTCCGGAAACCCATGCGGCGCTGCTCGGAGGCCATGTGATGGCTGCCGCCGAAGGCCAGGGTTGGTGGCCGCATGTGGAGGCCAAGGCGGAGCGCGTGCTCGCCATCTGGACGGAGACCCGCCATCCGCGTCTGCCAGACACGCCGACGCTCAAGGAACTCGGCTACCCGTTCGTCTTCGACAGCCCCTTCGGGCTTGCCGGCCCGAAAGGCATGGATCCCGCAATCGTGAAGAAGCTGCATGACGCCTTCAAGGCAGCCATGGATGACCCCAAGGCCAAGGAAATCCAGCAGCGTTACGACTACGCCACCCGCTACATGGACAGCGCAACTTACACCAAGTTCGTGGCCGAGCAGGTCGCGGAACAGAAAGAGGTCATTGAGAAGTTGGGACTGGCAAAGAAAGACTGATAGCGTAAAACTACGAGGGAACAGACAAACAACACTCCGTCGAGCCGTCGGGAGGACCAGTGATCGCGAATTCGCAGATGTGGGGCGGGCTGTTCTGGCTCGCCGTCGGCCTGTTTGTCGCCTTCGAGGGTCGCAATCTTGGCCTCGGGACCACCAATGAGCCCGGCTCCGGCTTTGCCCTCTTCTGGATCGGCATCATCATGAGCGTCCTGTCGGCGGCGGAGGTCGTGCGGGCAATTTCCCAGGGCAGCCCGTCGCTGGCGAGCCTCTGGGCCGGCACGCGCTGGCAAAAGGTCCTCCTGGTCACCATCATGTTGCTGGTCTTCGGCTTCGCCTTCGAGCGCATCGGTTTCATCATCTGTTCCCTGTTGCTGCTGCTAGTGCTCATGTTCTTCATCGATCCGGTTCGCCCGCGAACCGCAATCATCGTCGCCGTCCTCTCGACTTTCGTCGTCTGGGCCGTCCTCACCGAGCTGCTCAGGATCCAGATGCCGGCTGGTCTGCTGGCGGGAGCTGCGGAGGACAACCTCCGGGCCGGCGTTCGCTCGATCATGAGCGCCATATCCGCCATCGTGCGCTGAAAGCGGAACTGCGAGGAAGGTCTTGCCCATGGATGTCATCGCGGGTCTCGCCAACGGCTTCTCGGTTGCGTTGCAGCCTGTCAATCTCGTCGCCTGCTTCTTCGGCGTCTTCATCGGAACTCTCGTCGGCGTATTACCGGGAATCGGTCCCGTATCCGCCATGGCGCTGCTGTTGCCGGTCACGCTGTCGTCGAGCCCGGAGGCCGGGATCATCATGATGGCCGGGATCTACTACGGCTCGATGTACGGTGGCTCGACCACGTCGATCCTGGTCAACATTCCGGGCGAGGCGGCCTCGGTGGTCACGTGCCTCGACGGACATGAAATGGCAAAGCGCGGACGCGCCGGGCCCGCTCTCGGCATGGCTGCGATGGCATCCTTCTTCGCCGGCACGTTTTCCATCGTCGCGCTCATGCTGCTGGCGCCGGCACTGGCGCGCGTGGCGGTGGCCTTTGGTCCTCCTGAGTACTTCAGCCTTATGGTTCTGGGCCTCACGGTGCTCGCCTTCCTGACGCAGGGCTCGATTGCGAAGTCCATGATCATGGCCTGTTTCGGCATCGTTCTCGGCCTCATCGGCATTGATCAAATCACGGCCTTGCCCCGCCTCACGTTCGACCGGCTGGAGCTCCTCGACGGGGTCGGGCTGGTGCCGGTCGTCATGGGCCTCTTCGGCGTCGCCGAGATCCTCTCGAACCTGGAGCGGCGGCTCGAGCGAAAGATCGTCTCGGAGCGGATCGGCAGTCTTTGGCCGACCGTGAAGGACTGGGCCGCATCCAAGTGGGCGATCGTGCGCGGCACCGTGCTCGGCTTCTTTCTCGGGATCCTGCCCGGCGGCGGCGCGGTGATCTCGGCCTTTGCCTCCTACGCCATCGAAAAGAAGATGTCCCAGGAGCCGGAGCGCTTCGGCAAAGGTGCCATCGAGGGCGTGGCGGGTCCCGAAGCCGCCAACAATGCGGCAGCGGGCGGCGCCTTCATTCCGCTGCTGACACTCGGCATTCCCCCGAACGTCATCATGGCGCTTCTGCTCGGCGCCTTCATCATTCACGGCCTGCAGCCCGGGCCCCTGCTCATGACACAGAATCCCGGCATTTTCTGGGGCATCGTCGCCAGCATGTACATCGGCAACATCATGCTGCTGGTCCTCAACATGCCACTCATCGGCATGTGGGTGCAGGTGCTGAAAGTGCCCTACAATCTGCTCTTCCCGCTGATCCTCATGTTCTGCATCGTCGGGGTGTTCTCCTCGGGCAGTGCGGTGTTCGACGTCTTCGTCATGACCGTGTTCGGCGCGCTCGGCTACCTGATGCGCAAGTTCGGGTATGAGGCCGCGCCCCTTGTGCTCGCCTTTGTGCTCGGCCCCATGCTTGAGAACAATCTGCGGAAATCGCTGATCCTCTCGCGCGGCGATTTCTCGATCTTCTTCAGCCGACCTATCTCGCTCGTGTGCCTCATTCTCGCATTCCTGATCCTTCTCGCTCCGCTTCTGCCTTCGCTCTCGCGCAAGCGGGAGACGATTGCGCTGGATACCGAGTAGCCGGTCCTGCCGGCGTGGCCGCCCGGGCCGCCCGCGGTGCGACGGCGTTGCGGGCCGGGCGGTTTTGCGCAAGATGACGGGAGACTGGCGCTTGAGCCCGGAATCCGCATGAAAATCTCCGTCATTCAGACCAACTCGATGCACGACAAGTCCCGGAACATCGCCGAAGCGGTCGGGCTGATGGAGCGGGCGGTGGCGAGCGATCGGCCGGATGTCGTCGTGCTGCCGGAGGTGTGGAACTGGCGGGGCCTCACCACCGCGGACAAGGTGAAAAACTCAGACCTCATCCCGGGCGGGCCGGCCTACGAGGCAATGCAATCCTTCGCTCGGCGGAACCGGGTCTGGGTTCACGGCGGCAGCCTGATCGAGACCATTCCCGGCGCCAGCCAGGTGCACAACACCACCTGTGTCTTCGACCGCGATGGCCGCGAGGTCGCGCGCTACCGCAAGATTCACATGTTCGACATCGTGACGCCGGACGGGAAGCCTTATCGCGAGAGCGACGACGTGAAGCCCGGCACGGAGATCGTGAGCTACGAGCTTGAGGGCTTCAAGGTCGGCTGCACGATCTGCTACGACATGCGCTTTGCCGAGCTTTACATCGCGCTCGCCAAGCGCGGTTGTGACATCATCATGGTGCCGTCCTCCTTCACGTTGCAGACCGGCAAAGACCACTGGGAGGTGCTCCTGCGCGCGCGCGCCATCGAGACCCAGTGCTACATCGTGGCGCCGGGCCAGTACGGGCCATTCCTCGACGCGAAGGGCGAAACCCGCCTCTCTTACGGTCACAGCCTGATTGCCGACCCCTGGGGGCATGTCATCGCCAAGGTTTCGGATGGCACGGGCTTTGCCTCCGCGAACATCGAGCGAGGACAGATTGAGCGCGTGCGCGGGCTCATCCCGATGAATGCGCACCGGCGGCTGCAAGTGCCGTGATCGTCATCCTGCGCGGCTTCGGCCGCCCGGCCTGGCGTCCGCTCAGCGGCAAGACCCCGCTGCCTAGGCTTCATTCGATGATGGCCACAGCTCGTGTCCAGCCTGCCGAGCCGCCTTTGACCTTCACCGGAAAGCACACGACCGTGAACCCGGTTGGCGGCAGCGCTTCGAGATTGGAGAGCTTCTCGATCTGGCAGTAGCCGATCTCGCGGCCAGACTTGTGACCCTCCCAGATGATGCTCGGATCGCGAGTTTCGGCAAATCGCTTCGCCGTGTAGACGAAGGGTGCGTCCCACGACCACGCGTCGGTGCCGACGACTCGGATGCCGCGCGACGTCAGATAGAGCGTCGCCTCCCGCCCCATGCCGCATCCCGTCGGCACGTAATCCGGGTCTCCGTAGCGTTTACCCGCCGCCGTGTTGACGAGGACGATCTCGAGCGGTTTCAGCGTGTGCCCGATGCGCCGGAGCTCGGCCTCGATGTCGGCGGCGGTCACCACGTAGCCGTTCGGGAAGTGCCGGAAGTCGAGCTTCACGCCCGGCTGCATGAACCATTCGAGCGGGACCTCGTCGATCCGCATGGCGGGCTTTCCGCGGTCCATGGTCGTCGCGTAGTGGTAGGGCGCATCGACATGCGTGCCGTTGTGAGTCGAGATCTGGCACTGCTCCGTCGCCCAGCCTTCGCCATCGGGGAGCTGATCGGCGGTCATGCCCGGAAAATGCCGCAGCATTCTCGGGATCGACTCATGATGGCCCTCGTAATGGATTCTCGGCTCGCCGCCCGGGGGGTCCGAAGCGATGCCGGCCTGCAAGGCAACCGAGATGTCGATGATGCGTCGGGCCATCGCCTGCTCCTCGCTCAAGAATTATGGGCTGCTCTGTCCTCGAGCCAGCGCGCGGCGGCGAGCAGCCGCCCTTCGTCGCGCCGCTTGCCGATGAGCTGCACGCCGAGCGGCAGCCCGTCGACGGTCAAGAGCGGCAGCGACACGCACGGGACCCCCAGCAGCGTCCACATGCCATTGAAGATGGCGTTGCCCGTCGAGTTGAGCGTCACCGGGGCCGGTCCGCAAGAGGAGAGCGTCAGGATGGCGGAATGCGCATCCAGCACGCGCGATACGGCCCGATAGGCGTGCTCGCGCGCATTGAGCGCGCGCACATAGGCGTGGCCTGGCACCTTCGCTCCCGTCTCGAGCCGCGCCGCAAGGCCCTTGCTGATCGCCTCCTTGTACCTCTCGAGCAGCGGCCCGTAGTAGGCGGCATTCTCCGCGCCCATGACGCTCGCGTGGTGCTCGACGATCCCTTCCATTTCTGGGATGGACACCTCGACCGCCTGCGGGCCGAGACTGGCGACGAAGGCCTCGATCGCCGTCCTGGCTGCGGGCTCAGCCTGGCTCCAGGCCGGCGACCGGAAGAACGCGAAGCGCGGCTTGGCAGCGAGGCGTTCGGCGAGCGTCGCGCGGATGCTCGGGCGCACGCGCTGATAGCTCACGGAGTCGCTCGGGTCGTAATGCGAGAGCGCATCCGTAATGAGCGCCAGATCCTCGATCGAACGGCCGTAGACGCCAACAGTGTCGAGTGTGTGCGATTGCAGCGTCACGCCCGTGCGCGAAATGAGGCCGAGTGTAGGCTTGAGCGCATGGACGCCGCAGAACGAGCCCGGCCGGATCACCGAACCGCCCGTCTGGGTGCCGAGCGCGAGCGGGATCATGCGCGCCGCCACGGCCGCTGCCGAACCGGAGGATGAGCCGCCCGGCGTGTGCGCGGGATTGTGCGGATTGCGGGTCTTGTTCGGCGTCGTGTTCGCCAGTTCCGTGGTCACGGTCTTGCCGATGATGATGGCACCGGCCGCTCTGAGCTCAGCGACGCAGGTTGCATCCTCGGCCGGCTGGAAGCCCTTGAAGATTGGCGAGCCGTTCTGGGTCGGCATGTCGGCCGTGTTGATGATGTCCTTGATGCCGACGGGAAGCCCATGCAGGGCGCCGATCCCGGCGCCTGAGGCGCGCTGCCTGTCCGCCGCCCGCGCCTGCGCCAAGGCATTCTCGGGATCGAGGTGGACCCAGGCCTCGACGTCTTTCTCGCGTCGTTCGATCTGGTCGAGGCAGGCCCGCATGTAGGCCTCGGCCGTGATCCTTCCCGAGGCCATCTCCTCCCTGGCTTCGGTTGCGGTGAGGTCGATGAGCGCGCGCCTGGCCATGTCGCTCTCCAGGGGTTGCAAGGGGTCGAATGTCGTATGCTGCCGGAAGTTCACTGTTCCACGCTCCGGCGCGGCTGTCAGCTTTTCCTGTGCAGGCTTGCGGGTGCCTCGCCCTCATCGCGGCGGTTCGGGCAATCAGCGCCCTCGGCGCGCGAGGGAACGCAATAGCTGATGTGCCGGCCCGGCGCTGCGCGCGTCTGCCGGCGCGGCATCGGGGTGCCTTGAGAGGCAGAGCCCCGCCCTGTATGTGTCGGGGCCAGCGCGGGCCGCGGACGAGGCCTGGATGCGGGCCAGCGGTGCACAGAGTCGGGATCGAGGTCAGGAATGACGGCAGGGATCGAACGTGGCGGGCTCATCACCGTGTTCGGCGGCTCCGGCTTCGTCGGGCGACACGCGGTGCGCGCTCTCGCGCAGCGCGGCTATCGCATTCGCGCCGCCTCCCGCCGCCCCGACCTTGCCGGTCATCTCCAGCCGATGGGCGGCGTCGGACAGATTCATGCCGTGCAGGCCAACCTGCGCTTTCCTGAGAGTGTCGCCCGAGCCGTCGCAGGCGCCGATGCCGTGGTCAATCTGGTCGGACTGCTCGTGAAGTCGGGCGCCCAGACGTTCGATGCTCTGCATGTGGAGGGTGCGCGCGCCGTGGCGCGGGCAGCGCGGGCTGCGGGCGCGCGTCAGATCGTTCATGTCTCGGCGATTGGCGCCGATCCGCGTTCGCGCGGCGTCTACGGCCGCACCAAGGCCGCCGGCGAGGCGGCGGTGTTGCAGGAAGCGCCGTCGGCGGTGATCCTGCGGCCGTCGATCATCTTCGGCCCAGAGGACGAGTTCTTCAACCGGTTCGCAGCCTTGGCGCGGCAGGCTCCGCTCTTGCCGCTCGTCGGCGGCGGGCGCACGCGTTTCCAGCCGGTCTATGTCGGCGACGTGGCGCTGGCCATTGTTGCCGCCATCGAGGGCAAGGCGAAGCCCGGCGTCGTCTACGAGCTTGGCGGGCCTGAGGTCGTCACTTTCCGGGAAGTACTGGACCGCACCCAGGCGTGGGCTGGCCGCAACCGCGGCTACCTGCCCCTGCCGTTCTGGCTTGCCAAGCTTCTTGCGGCGCTCACCGCGCCGCTGCCCAATGCCATGCGCCCGCTCACTGTCGATCAGGTACGAATGCTGCAGTCCGACAACGTGGTGAGCGCGGCCGCCGAGGCCGAGGGCCGCACGCTGAAGGGCCTCGGCATTCTCGGGCCCCACGCCATGGAAACGATCGTGCCGGGCTACCTCGAGAAGTACCGGCCGAAAGGGCAGTATTCCCACTACCGGGGCTGATGCGGGCCGGCGCGCGCATCGGCGGGCTTAAGTCTCGAGCAAGGCCCTTGCGAACTCACGACACGACCCGGCCGCGGCCAGCTGCTCGTCGGCGCAAGGCCGATACGCGCCGGGGACGCGCGTCTTGCGGCTGCGGGGATTTGCGGAACGCGAGGGTTTGGCGCCGGAATCGCGGCGGAAGGCCTCCTGCGTCGCGCCGCCGACTGCGGGTTGCTTCGATCGCGTCCCTCCTGTTCGGCGATGGTAATTTGCTCGCGCTCCTTCGGCGTCGTAGGCTCGTTGATGCCATCGCGCGACCGCCAGAGGCCACATGCCCCATGCGCAGCATCCACGCGTGTTTCTTTCCTACCGCCACGGCGAGCATCGCGGCACCCCCGATGCCGAGGCCCGCAACAGGGCGCATGTCGCCTGGGTCGAGCAGTTCGCGCGCGACCTCGCGTCGCTGCGTGTCGAGCCGGTGCTCGACGCGCGCATCCGCATTCTGGCCGGCAATCTGTTCGGCTCAGACCCGGTGACGGAACCGGCCATCGCCAATCTCGCGCTCGCCTCGATACACTGCTGCCACGCGTTCCTGCCGGTGATAACGCCGGGCTGGGTGGAGCGCATCGGCTACGCCAATTTCGAGCCGCAGCGCACCTGGGCTGACGGCTACGTCTTCGACGAATGGCAGCAGGCGGCTGCCAGCGCTAGTGCCGGACGCATCCAAATCATCCCTCTGATGCGCGGCGGCCGGCTCGATCAGGCTCTCAACCTTCCGTTCGTGCTCAACGCCGGCATCCTGTTCGATTTTACGGACGAGGCCCGCTATGAGGACAACGTCGTTCTGCTGGCCCAGTATCTGCACAACGGTCGCACCGTGGCGCGCCCAGCCGTCGACAAGAAACTCGGCGACTGGCTGGTCGAGTTCCTGAAGGCGATGCTCGAGAAGGGCGCGCGCGGGGACGATTGAACGGCGGTTGCGGGTGTGGCGGCAGCCGGTGTCGACCCGAAGGGCGCAGGCTCTTGGCTCGTGCGCCTGCGTCCCGATCCGGCAAGGGACCGCCTTGCCGCGCCGGTGCGCCTCGGCCTCGTGCGCCTGCTCCCGGAATTCGTTGCCGCCATGTGCCACCGTCGCAGCCGACCTCGTGCGGCTGGTCCGTCTCGCCGGCCGGTGCAGGCAGGATCAGGCAGCGCCGGACCATTGAATCCGGTCAATGAACGCGCGTCCGGGACAGCTATCGTTTCTGATTTACGGTCAGAGGAGCTCACGATGGATGAAGGACTCAAGGCGAAAATTCTCTCGCTGCTCGATGAGCATCGGATCATGTCGCTCGCCACCTTGCGGCCGGACGGGTGGCCGCAAGTGACGACCGTCGGCTACGTCAGCGAAGGCGTGACGCTCTATTTCCTGTGCGGTTTGGAGAGTCAGAAGGTCGCCAACCTCGCGCACGATAATCGCGTCTCACTGACTATCGATCATGATACGCCGGATCTGATGGCGATTAGAGGGCTGTCGATGGCAGCGCGGGCTGAGCGTGTCAAAGACCGCAGCGAGGCCGAGAAAGTGCTGACGTTGCTGCCGCAGAAATACCCGGAAAAGAGTCCGCTTCCGCTGCCGATGCCGAGCGCCGATCAGGTCGCCATCTTCCGGCTGACGCCGGTCGTCATCTCCGTCCTCGACTACACGAAAGGATTTGGCCACACGGATCTCGTTCGGCTCTGAGGCGGCCAGTTGCGGGCGACGCCTCTCCGGTGCGCACGGCGGGCCCGGCGACGGCGCGGGTGCGCCAAGGCCGGGGGCATGAGCTTGAGGCATCAATGCTGAACCAAGAATCCTGAACCTTGAATCCGGAAGGGTGCACCGTCCGGCAGCGGAGGCGCTGCGCTCCTGAGGCTTGGCGCGCACTCCCGACGCTTCCCTCTTAACCCCTGACGCAAGCTCCTCCGTGTCACCCATGAAGCTCGAGCTGGGCTGACGTCCCGGGACGTCAACCGTATCTCCCCACAGCGTGTCTCGCTCCATATCGAACTGCTTGCGTCAATGCCGTGAGACGAGTAAGGGTACATCATAATTTCATGTTCTCTTCGGTTGAAGTCCTCGTGCTTGCCCGATCTCAGGGTTCCACTGATTGTGGCAATGACCGCTCTGAGGGCGGGCCGAAAAGATTGAAGAAAATCAGCACTCGGGCGCGTAGCTCAGCGGTAGAGCACACCCTTCACACGGGTGGGGTCACAGGTTCAATCCCTGTCGCGCCCACCATTGCTGATGACTGCAGAATTGGATGAAATTCTGTTGCGGAGCGACATCAACGGGCGTTGCAAGCTGTCGCATAACTGGCCGGGAACGAGGTAAGCGGTGCGCTGAGCGCACGTGGTTCTGCAGCGATGGGCGTGTAAGCTTGCAGCGCCGTGCGCATCGATCGAGACGACCATAATCAAGTCAATAATGACGCCTTCAAGCCGCGGCGGCCACGTCGGATTGACCTGTCCCGACTTCTTCGGAGGCTTGTACAAGAACGGTAATCACCTGACAGTCGCCGTCCTGGGCGTTTAGGTCAGATGGCTACGTGGGGCGCGTGGTTTTCAACAGGGGCTGTCTCCTTTCGTTTGGCTCTTGACGCGGGGTTATACGGGTTGCCGCGTCGGCTTATGTGCGGCTAGGCTGTCGCCTGCCGGCTCGATGGCGCTCGGAGGAGAATCGTCCCCGGTGGGGCGTCCGGACTTCAAATCCGGGGAGGGCCGCACGACGGCTCTTGGTGGGTTCGACTCCTGCCTCCTCCGCCATATTCTCTTGAATTCATTGCGTAAATTTCGCTCAACTCCTTCCTGCCCCTAGCATTGTCCCCAGCACAGAGTCCGGCTTGGCGCAGACGATTGTGGACGCGGCGACGCAGCGAGATGGCACTGAAGCTCGCGCACTTCCCGGTCGTGCGCGATCTCGCCGGCTTCGCTGGCTCGACCCCGAACCTCAGATCGTCGCAAAATCATCGCAGCCGGGAGAAAGCCTGGCTAGGGAAAAGTGAAAGCCCACATTCGCGGAAAATTCGATGCCCGTTGACACTCGAGTGGCCGCCGACCATCTGCCGAAATTTGGGTTGTGCTGCTTCATTGTCATCGTCCCGAGGTGCGCCGCTCACAACCTCGCAGCCAGTGCTGCATCCAGCTCGGGCAGCAGCACGATGCCATCCTGATCGCTGCCGGATGAATGCACGACGATCCAGGTGCATGGCTGTCCGCTTTCGTTCCTCGGTGCATGCGGCACATCGGAGCCGACGAAACATTGCTCGCCGCGCTGCACCAGCACGCGGTGCTGCAGCTCGCTGCCCCAATAGACGGCGCATTCGCCCTCCAGCATATAGGCGATCGTCTCAATACCTTGATGATAGTGCGCCTTGGCCACCGCACCGGGCGGCATCGGCAGGATGTTCATACAGACCTTCTGGGCGCCGACAGTTTCGCTCGATGCTCCCGCACCGTAGGTGAAGCCCTGCTTGCCGACGTACGTCTGTCCGGGCTTGATCACTGCAACACCGTCGTGTGTGGATGCGGCCATCCATACGCTCCTGTCTTGGTTCAGGCTGCCCCAAACGGGCGAGGCCCGACTGTAATCAAGTTCTCGGAGCAGGTGTAGAGGTCTCCAACCGGTGGCCTGCTCCCAGTGAAGTGGACCCCGGATTTGGGACCGGTTGACTGATTGGATCTGGGGCCGTTCCGTCGCAACAGACGGAGCGGAAGATGACGAAACGGACGAGACGGAGAATCGACGCGGGCCTGAAGGCGAAGATCGCGCTGGAGGCGCTGCGGGAGCAGGCAACGGTGGCCGATCTGGCCCAGCGCTATCAGGTACATCCCAACCAGATTTATGCCTGGAAGAAGCAGCTTGCGGAGCAGGCGGCGCGGGCGTTCGAGAGCGGCAACGGCGATGGGACTGCCGACCGCGAGCGCGAGATCGAACGTCTGCACGCCAGGATCGGGCAGCTCATCGTGGAGCGGGATTTTTTAGCCAGGAGGTCCGGACGATGAGCGCCCCGGACCGCCGCAAGCTCGTCGATCGGCAGCACAAGCGGCTGTCGATCCGCCGCCAATGCGCGCTGCTCGGGCTTGCCCGCTCCGGCGTCTATCGGGTGCCGCCGGCGGCCAGCGACAACGATCTCGCCTTGATGCGGCGGATCGACGAGCTGTTCACGGCCTGGCCGTTTCTGGGCTCGCGGCGGATGACGGCGCTGCTGCGGGCGGAGGGTTACGCCGTCAGCCGCAAGCGGGTCCGGCGGCTGATGCGCAAGATGGGCATCGCCGCGCTCGGGCCGGAGCCACGCACGACCAAGTCTGCGCCGGGACACCGGATATTCCCGTATCTATTGCGCGGCCTTGCCATCGAGCGGCCGAACCAGGTGTGGCGCGCGGATATCACCTACATCCCGATCGGCCGGGGCTTCCTCTATCTGGTGGCGATCATGGACTGGGCGAGCCGGGCGGTGCTCTCCTGGCGGCTGTCCAACACCATGGATGGTTCGTTCTGTATGGCCGCGCTGGAGGAGGCGCTGGCGCGCTTCGGCATGCCGGAGATCTTCAACACCGACCAGGGCGGCCAGTTCACCAGCGCGGCGTTCACCGGCGTGCTGATGGCGGCCGGCGTGCGCATCTCGATGGATGGCCGCGGCCGTTGGATGGACAACGTGTTCATTGAGCGGCTGTGGCGTTCGCTCAAGCACGAGGACATCTGCCTCAAAGGCTATGCCGACGGCCGCGAGGCGCATGCCGGGATCGCGTGCTGGATCACCTTCTACAACGGGACGCGTCCGCACCAGGCGCTCGGCAACCGCACGCCGATGGCGGTCTGGCACGCCGGCCTCGCTGGCGCGCGCGATGACAAGGCTGTGGACATGACGCTGCGCTTGGACAACGCTGGCGCGTTGCCCACATGCCCACAGCCGAAACAACAGAACAAGCAATTGGCAGCTTGATCGGGTAAAGTTCAGGCGATCGGAACGGCCGGGAATCCAATTAACAATCAACACCCCGCGGTCCCGCCAATGGGGTCCACTTCAGTCTTTGTACTGGCTGGCATCCATGCCGCCGCGCAATTCATCGCACGACGCCCAGAGCGACGAGTAGAGATCCGATTTCCTGACTGCCATTTGCCTGTTTCGAGTCTTTCGTTATTGCAATGCCGCCGGCTGCCGTCGGCAACTGCCGGTTTTCTCTGGCACGTTAACCTGAACTTCTCACACATGTGATGCGCATCGGGGGTCCGGCTCAGCGAAAGTTGTTTTGCAAGAACGACTTGATCTCGGCAGGAGATCATCCCCGATGCCGCCACAGTGTAGCCAGGGCGAGCTTGATCTGGGAAGGTCCGGCGGGCGCAAACTTGTGGGCGCCTGCGGCGGCGGCGCTATCACCTCGAACGGTGGCGTCGCGCTGCTGGCGGCTGCCAATCGCGCCATTGGATTGAGCCAGCGTTTGGCTCGATGCTTCACCGACTATCGCCTTGCCGGCGCGATCCGCCACTCAGTGCCCAACCTTCTGCGCCAGCGCATTTTCGGCATCGCGCTCGGCCACGAGGACCTGATTAATCACGATGCCCTGCGCGATGATCCGGCGCTCGCCGCCGTGCTCGATACGCCGGACGGACGGCTTGCTGGTAAATCGACAATCAACCGCATGGGGCACGCAGCCAAGATCGGCCGCGACCGTCACCACAAGCTCGACCATGATGCGGAGGCCATCGAGCAGCTGTTCGTCGACATCTTCCCCGGGGCCCATGACCGGCCGCCGCCCCGTATTGTCATCGACCTCGATGCCACCGATGATCCCGTCTACGGCGAGGAAGAGGGCCGGCATTTCCACGGCTACTACGACGGCTACTGCTACCTGCCGCTTTAGGCATTCTGCGGCCGGCACCTGCTGGCGGCGAAGCTCGGATCATCGAGCCTGAATGCTGCTCACGGCAGCGTCGCGGAGGTTGCTCGCATCGTTGGCCAGATCCGCGAGCGCTGGCCCACAACGATCATCGTCATTCACGCCGACAGCGGCTTTTGTCGCGATGATCTCATGACGTGGTGCGAAGCCAATGATGTGCAGCATGTGCTGGGACTGGCTGGCAATACCCGTCTCGTTCGCAAGCTCACGCCCGAGATGCGCGAGGCCGGACGCCGGCTTCGCTGACTCGACCTCGAACCTCAGATCGTCGCAAAATCATCGCAACTGTCCGCGCTCAAACACATATGAGAATGCCCGAGGTGGGCGAATCGGAGATCTCCGAGACTTGGGTCGCCAAACCTGAGCCAACCGGAGATCTCCATGCAGATCAGAAACCTGCCCCGTCACCTTAT
>Ga0209172_10000338_pt1 | contig 133666 bp, 136 predicted proteins | sample LarsenN4metaG_FD_184113 | JGI IMG/M metagenome (GOLD analysis project Ga0209172, IMG submission 184113) | Hot spring sediment bacterial and archeal communities from British Columbia, Canada, to study Microbial Dark Matter (Phase II) - Larsen... ... | reverse complement strand
TGAACAACAAGGTGAAGGTCATCAGCCACCGCGCCTATGGCTATCAGACCTCCTGGGCGTACATCGCCAACATCTACCACTGCTGTGCTGCTCTCCCGCTACCGTGACACTCTTGGGAGGGGAGCCACACTTTTCACGGTCGGCGCGCTGTTCGGTGGCCGCGCGCGCGCGGCCACGCTATGCTGCGAGCGCATGGACGAGAGCGAGCCGCGCGCCTGCGAGGTCGACTTCGCGGACCTCTTCGAGAACGCCGTGGTCCCCCTCCACTGGGTCGCCGCCGACGGCACCATCCTCAACGCCAATCGCGCAGAGCTCGAGCTGCTGGGCTACGACGCGGACGAATTCATCGGCCGGCACATCGCCGAGTTCCACGTGGACCGCCACGTCATCGACGACCTCCTGGCCCGCCTGGCGCGCAACGAGGCGGTCCGCGACTACCCCGCCCGCCTCCGCTGCAAGGATGGCTCGATCCGGCACGTGCTGATCGACTCCAACGCCCGCTGGCGCGACGGCCAGTTCCTGCACACGCGGTGCTTCAGCCGCGACGTGACCGCGCGCAAGCGCGCCGAGGACATGCTCGCCGCCGAGCACGCCGCCGCGCGGATCCTCTCGGAGGCCGCCGCGCTGGCCGAGGCGGCGCCGTTCCTCCTGCGCGCGGTGGCCGAGACGGCCGGGTGGGCGCAGGGCTCCGTGTGGCTGCGCGAGGGCGACGTCCTGGTCTGCGCGGGCGCGTGGCGCTCGGGCGCGACGGCGGCGACGCCGTTCGCGAAGATCGCGCCCGGCGAGACGATGTCCGCCGGCCACGGGCTCGCGGGCCGCGTCCTCGACTCCGGCGTCCCCGCCTGGGAGCGCGACGACGACGGCCAGACGTGCGGGTTCCCGATCGAGCTGAGGGGCGAGGTCCTCGGCGTGCTGCTGTTCAGCGGCGAGGCGGCGGCGCCGCCCGACGACGCGGTGCAGCGGGCGCTCGTGAGCATCGGACGCCAGGTCGCGCAGTTCGTCGAGCGCCGGCGCGTCGAGGAGGACCGGCGGCGGGAGGCGGAGGTCCTTGCGGCCATCGCGCGGTCGGTCAGCGCCTCGCTGGACCTCGCCGAGATCCTCCAGACGGTCGCCGAGGGGGCGCGCGAGCTGTGCGGCAGCGACCTCTCCGCGATCGCGCTGCGCGAGCCGGAGGCGGACGCCGTGGTGTTCCGCTACCGGGCCGGCGAGCGCTACTTCCGCGGCGCTCGCATGACCGTGCAGCCCGGCGTCGGCGCCGGCGGCCACGTGCTCGTCACGGGGCGGCCGCTCCGCAGCGACGACCTCGTCCACGACGACCGCTTCGCGAGCGACCCCGGCTACCTGGCCGTCGTCGCGCAGGAGCGGATCGCGAGCGTCATGGTCGTGCCGATCACCATCGGCGGACGCGTGGAGGGCCTGCTCTACGTCGACAACCGCGCGCCGCGCCCCTTCACCGACCGCGACGAGGACATCCTCCTCCAGCTCGCCGACCACGCGGCGATCGCCATCCGCAACGCGCAGCTGCTCGCCCGGGAGCAGCAGGCGCGCAGCGAGGCCGAGGCCGCCAACCGGATGAAGGACCAGTTCCTGGCGACGCTGTCGCACGAGCTGCGCACGCCGCTCAACGCCGTGCTCGGCTGGGCGGTGACGCTGCGGAGCGCGCGGCTGGACGAGGCGTCGGCGGCGCGGGCGCTGGAGGCGATCGAGCGCAACGCGAGGGCACAGAGCCAGCTCATCGAGGACCTGCTCGACATCTCGCGCATCGTGACCGGCAAGCTGCGGCTCGACCTCCGGCCCGTCGACCCGGCCGCGGTCGTCGAGAACGCGCTCGACGCCGTCCGCCCGGCGGCGCACGCGAAGGGCCTCGCGATCCACTCGGTGCTCGATCCGCAGGCCGGTCCCGTGTCCGGCGATCCGGATCGCCTGCAGCAGGTCGTGTGGAACCTCGTGTCGAACGCGGTCAAGTTCACGCCGTCGGGCGGGCGCGTCGACGTGCGCCTGCAGCGCGCGGGCGACCACGTCGAGATCGTCGTCGCGGACACGGGGCGCGGGATCCCGGCCGATCTCCTGCCTCACATCTTCGACCGCTTCCGTCAGGCCGACGGCGAGAGCAGCCGGGCGCAGACGGGGCTCGGCATCGGGCTCGCGCTGGTGAAGCACCTCGTGGAGCTGCACGGCGGCGGCGTCGAGGCCCGGAGCCCCGGCCCCGGCGCCGGCGCGACCTTCACGGTGCGGCTGCCGCGCCCGGCGCGACCGCAGGCGGCCGCAGCAGGGGCCCGCCCCGGGCGGCACGGCGAGCCGGCGCTGCCGGTGTCGTCGCTCCTGGCCGGCGTCCGCGTGGTGGTCGTGGACGACGAGCGCGACAGCGCCGAGCTGTTCGAGCAGATCCTCGTCATGAACGGCGCCGAGGTGCGCCGGGCGGGCAGCGCGGAGGAGGCGCTCGAGATCGTCGAGACGTGGCTACCCGACGTCCTCGTGTCCGACATCGCGATGCCCGACGAGGACGGCTACTCGCTGATCCGGCGCGTGCGGGCGCTGCCCCGGGAGCGCGGCGGACGCGTGCCGGCGGTGGCGCTGACGGCGTACGGGGCGGTGGCCGACCGCATCCGCATCCTGTCGGCCGGCTTCCACATGCACGTCGTCAAGCCGGTGGAGCCCGCCGAGCTCGTCGCCGTGGTCGCGAACCTGGCCGGGCGTCCGCTGGCGCCGGCCTAGCCGGCGGTCGCGGAGGGCGCGGAGTCAGGCCAGCGCTTCGTCGACCAGCGAGAGCAGCTGGGTCCGCGTGAACGGCTTCTTGAGGACGCGCCAGGCGCCGAACGCCGGCGCGTCCTCGAGGACCTCGACCATCCCGCGCGCGCCGCCGCCGGACATCGCGATGACCTTCACCCTGGCGTCGCGGGCGACCTGCATGAGGACCGCGAGCCCGCCGACGTTCGGCATGAAGATGTCGGTGAGGACCAGCGCCGGCTCGTTCTTGCGGTAGAGCTCGAGCCCGTCCGACGGGTTCTGGGCGATCAGCACCTCGTGTCCCGCCTTCACGAGCTGGCTCTTCACCACGTTCAGCAGCTCCGCCTCGTCGTCGATCACCAGGATCCGGGCCATGGGGTGTCCTCCGCTCTCCAGGCCAGTCAAGCAGAGTCGCGCGGCGTCCGGCCAGCTTTTTCGCTATCCTGGTCGCCACGCGGGCCGGGGGCCCGCGAGGAGGCCCGATGGAGCGGACGGCGATCGAGGCGGAGTACGCGCGCACCCGCGCGCGGTCCAGGGCGCTGCACGAGCGCGCCGTCGCGATGATGCCGAGCGGCGTCGCCCACGACGGCCGGTCCTTCTCGCCGTTCCCCTTCTACGTCGAGCGGGCCGCCGGCGCGCGCAAGTGGGACGTGGACGGCCACGTCTACCTCGACGGCTGGAGCGGCCACGGCGCGCTGATCCTCGGCCACGACCATCCGGCCGTCGTCGCCGCGATCACCGGACAGGCCCGGCGCGGGCTGCACCACTCCGCCTGCCACGAGCTGGAGCTGCGCTGGGCGGAGCTGATCCGCGCCTGCGTGCCCGGCGCCGAGAAGGTGCGCTTCACGAACACCGGCTCCGAGACGACGGCGCTGGCGATCCGCGTGGCGCGCGCGTTCACCGGCCGCACGAAGATCGTGAAGCTCCAGGGCCACTTCCACGGCGTGCACGACGCGGTCGTGGCCGGGGTGAAGGACCCGTTCGAGCTGCCGATGTCGGCCGGCGTCCCGCGCGAGACGCTGGCGGCGACGCTCGTCGCCCGGCACGACGACCTCGCCCACGTGCGGGAGCTGCTCGACGAGCACGAGGTCGCCGCCGTCATCCTGGAGCCCGCGGCGGCGCGCTCGATGGTGGCCCCGACCAGTCCGGCGTTCCTCCGCGGGCTGCGCGAGCTGACGCGCGAGCGGGGCGTCGTCCTGATCTTCGACGAGGTCGTCACCGGCTTCCGGATGGCGCCGGGCGGCGCCCAGGAGTACTTCGGCGTCACCGCCGACCTCGCCTGCTTCGCGAAGGCCGTGGCCGGCGGCCTGCCCGGCGCCGCGCTCGCCGGCCGCGCCGACCTCATGGACACGATCGCCTTCACGGGCGACGGCCGCCGCGACCGCACGCGGCGCGTGGCCGACCAGGGCACCTACAGCGCGACGCCGCTGGTCGCGGCCGCCGGGGTCGCCGCCCTCGAGATCCTCCGGACCGGCGACGTCCAGCGCGAGCTGAACCGGCTGGGCGACCGGCTCCGGGCCGGCATGAACCAGGTCCTCAAGACGCGCGGGATCCGCGGCTGCGCCTACGGCGTCTCGTCCATCGTCCGCATCCACGTCGGCGCCGACGCCGGCGAGCTGGGGCTCGACGACGGCACGATGGACGTCGCGCGGCTCGACCGCGGCATGGGCCCGCTGGCGGCGCCGCTCCACCTCGCCATGCTGCTGAACGGGGTGGACTACAACCGGGGCTCCGGCATCGTCTGGCTCAACGCCGCGATGACCGACGCCGACATCGACGCGATGGTGGACGCCTTCGACCGCTCGCTCGCCCGCCTCCGCGCCGACGCGTGGGTGTAGTGGCGGCGGCCGCGAGCGGAACGCGTGCGCGCCCGCGGCGCCATCACGGCGAGCCGCCGCCGCGTGCGCGAGCGAAGGACACGGCGAGCGCGGGATCGGCGAATCGACTGGACCGCCGACCGAGCCCCCGCATGCGGGGGATGGGGGGCGGCGCGCTCGCCGGGTCTGGAGCGAGCTCGCCGCGGCAGGCGAGCCATGCCGGCGCCGCGGGCGCGCACGCGCTCCGCTCGCCGGCGTAGCCGACGTGCCCGAGCTCCCGGAAGTGGAGGCCGCGCGCCTCGCCGTGGTCCGGGCCGCGGCGGGACGGCGCATCGTCGCCGTCCGCTGCGCCGACGACCCGATCGTCTTCGAGGCGCCGCCGGCGCGGGTGCGCCGCGCCTTGCTCGGCAGCCGGGTGCTCGCCGCCCACCGCCACGGCAAGCACCTCTGGTTCGAGCTCGACCGCCGTCCGTGGCCGGTGTTCCACTTCGGGATGACCGGCGGCTTCCACCAGCCGCGCGCGCCGGGCGTGCGGCTGGTGTCGTACGGCAGGCGTCATCCCGGCGAGGTGTGGCCGCCGCGCTTCACGCGCCTGAGGATCGCCCTGGACGACGGCAACGAGCTGGCCTTCGCCGACGCCCGCCGCCTGGGACGGGTCCGCCTGCGTCACGACCCGCGGAGCGAGCCGCCGGTGAGCCTGCTGGGGTTCGACGCGCTCCTGGAGCTGCCGCCGCCCCGCCGCTTCCGGGCGCTCCTCCGCGAGCGCTCGGCGCCGCTGAAGGCGCTGCTGCTCGACCAGACCTTCGCGGCGGGCGTCGGCAACTGGATGGCCGACGAGATCCTCTACCAGGCGCGCCTCGACCCGCGACGGCGGGCCGACACGCTGAGCGACGAGGAGGCCGACCGGCTGCGCGCCAGGCTCAGGACCGTGGTGGCGACGTCGGTGCGCGCGCTGAACGACAGCGACCGCTACCCGCGCACGTGGCTCTTCCACGACCGGTGGGGCCGCGAGCCGGGCGCGCTCACGGCGAGGGGAGAGCCGATCCGCTACCTGACGATCGCCGGCAGGACGACGGCGTGGGTGCCGTCGGTCCAGCGCTGAGCCGGCGGTCCGGTCACTTCCCCGCCAGCGCCCGCGCGACCTCCTCGATCGACGGCGCCTCGGCGGCGTCCCTGTAGCGCTCCATCCGGCGGTAGATCTCGGCGGCCGCCAGGTGGAAGCCGTCCGGCAGGCCGTCGGCGGCGAAGGCCGCGGCGATCTCCTCCATCTCGCCGATCCAGCGCCAGGCCTTGCGCGCGCTGCCCGCGGCGGCTGCCTGCGAGCGCGCCACGAGGCCGGGCTGCGACCGCTCCCACTCGGCGAGCAGCGTCGGCTCCACGCCCTCGGCGCGCGCGAGCGCCCGGACGGCCATGACGAGCGCCATCCAGCCCTTGTTCCACGCGGCGTACGCCGCCTTCACCGCGGAGGCGGCGCCCGGGCCGCCCTCGACGACGACGGGCTCGAGCGCGGTGCCCGCGAACAGCCGCGCGACCTCCGCGGCCGCCGCGCCGGAGAGATAGAGCCGCGTGGTCCCGGGCGTCTCCGGCGGCGGCCCCACGATGCCGCCGTCGACGAAGCGGGCGCCGCCCTTCTCCACGATCCGGCCGATCTCCCGCGTCGTCTCCGGCGAGACGGCGTTGGCGTCGACGAAGAGGCCGGTGAAGCGCTCGGCGGCGACGGCGCGGGCGACGTCGAGGGCGCCGTGGGGCGGGCACACGGAGAGGATCACGTCGCTGGCCCGGACGACGTCCGCGAGCGCGCCGGCGTCCTCGAGCCCGGCGCCCGCCGCGCGGGCGCGGCTGGCCCCGCTGCGCCCGGCCGACGTCCACAGCACGCGCGCGCCCGCGGCCCGCGCGACCCGTCCCACCACGCCGCCCATCTCGCCCGGATGGAGCAGACCCACCGTGATCGACATCGCTCTGCCTCTCCTCAGCCGTGGAGCCCGGCCCCGGCGGCGGCCGGCGCCGCCCGCCGGCGGACCTGGAGCACCGTGACGATCGTCAGCACCATGAGCGCGGCCGCCACGACGAAGACCGCGCGCGGCTCGCCGCGGTCGACCAGCCAGCCGTAGACCGGCGGCATCGCGAGCGAGCCCAGGTCGAGCCCCGAGTAGACGAAGCCGAAGACCTTCCCCGAGGCGCGCGCCGGCGTGGCGGCGCGCACCAGCAGGTCGCGCGACGGCGACGTCACGCCCTTGCAGAACCCCACCGTCGCCATCGCGGCGGCCAGCAGCGCCTGCGGCGTGGCGCCGGTCGCGATGACGAGCGCGACGCCGGCGGCGACCAGCATGCCCACCGTCGCGACGACGTCGTGCCGGCTCGTGCGGTCGGCGAGCACGCCGCCGACCAGGATGCCGCCCGCGCTGCCGAGCAGGTACGCGGTGAGCGCGCCCGCAGCCACCGCCAGCGGCGTCTCGTGGATCGCGGTCAGCGCCGTCACCGAGAACGTCTGCATGCCGCTCATCGATGCCGACAGCAGCGCGAAGTAGGCGAACGCCATCAGCACCGGCGCCGCCAGCAGCAGCCGGAGGTCGGCGGCGAGCGCGGGGCGGGCCGGCCCGCGCGCGACCTCGTCGGCCGGGTCGAGCACGTCGCGGCGGCTCCACAGGCACGCCGCCGCCGCCACGCCGAGGAGGCCGAGGGTCACGACGGCCGCGCGCCAGCCGACGAGGCCGGCGAGGCCGACGGCGGCGGGCGGCGCCAGCACCCAGCCGAGATTGCCGCAGACGCTGTGGACGCTGTAGGCGCGCCCGAGCCGGCGGGGATCGACCCTCGAGTTGAAGACCGAGTAGTCCGCCGGATGGAAGACGCTGTTGCCGAGCCCGGCCGCGAGCGCCACGGGCAGCAGCGCGACGTGCGACGGCGCGAGCCCCGCGAGCCCCACCGAGCCGGCCAGGAGCGCGAGACCGCCCGCGAGGATGCGCCGCGCGCCGCAGCGGTCGACCAGGATCCCCGCCACCGTCTGGCCGAGGCCGGACGCGGCGTAGAACAGCGTCAGCAGGAAGCCGAGCGCCGCGTAGCCGACGCCGAACTCGGCCCGCAGGGTCGGGAACAGCGGCGGCAGCACGAGCTGGAAGAAGTGGCTGAGGAGATGGCCCGCCCCGATGAGGGCGATGATCCGATAGTCGCGCACCGGTCTACGGTACACCCGCCGCGGGCGCCTCCCCGCTCACTCCAGCGGGGCGAACCGGAGCCCGCCCGCCTGACGCACCACGTACCCCGGCCGCGGGAAGTGCGCGGGAAGGACCAGCACGCCGGTGTCCGCGTGGCGCTCGAGGAACTCGCGGCGCGTCGCCGCGGCGCGCGCCCCGTCGTGGCAGAAGCGGCTCGACCACTGGGGCTCGGCCACCTGCACCGTCCGGTGCATGAGGTCGCCGCTGAAGACCGCCTGCCCGGCGCTGGTCGTCACGCGCACGCACACGTGGCCCGGCGTGTGGCCCGGCGACGGCTCCAGCCGCAGCCACGGGTCGATCACGTGCCCCGAGCCGACGAGCTGCGCGCGCCGCGCCTCCACGATCGGCACGACGCTGTCGGCGATGCACGGGTCCTTCTCCCAGCGCCAGAACTCCCACTCCTCGCCGGCGAAGACGTAGTCGGCGTTCGGGAACGTGGGCACCCACCGGCCGTCGACCAGGCGCGTGTTCCAGCCGACGTGGTCGATGTGGAGATGGGTGCACACGACCACGTTCACCTGCTCCGGCGTCACGCCGGCGGCGCGCAGGTCGTCGAGGAAGGCGCCGCGGCGCATGTGCCAGAGCGGCGACCCGGGCCGCTCCTTGTCGTTGCCGACCCCGGTGTCGATCAGGACGGTGTGCTGCGGCGTCCGCACGACGAAGGTGCCGATGCGCGACCCGAGGTCGCCCGTGGTCTCGTCGAAGAAGTGGGGACGCAGCCATCCCATGTGGCGGGCGATGGCGTCGGGGGTCGAGTCCGGCAGCATCTCGCGGGTCGGGTAGAAGGAGCGGTCGATCTCGATGACGCGGTCGATCGTCACCTCGCCCAGGCGGATCGTCATGGAGAGGTCCTCGTGTCTCGGGGTGTCAGCGACGCCGCAGCTCGATGGGCTGACCGTGCGGCGTCGACCGGGCGGCCTCGTCCCACTCCTGCCTGCGCCGCGCCAGCTCGTCGGCGAGGACGAGCCGCCGGTCGGCGACGAGCTTCTCGAGCGCCGCGAGCCAGTGATGGTAGTAGCGCGTGCCGTCGTCGACCTCGCCCCGCTCGCGGGCGGCGGCGATCTCGGCGGCGAGCCGCTCCGCCCATTCCTTCCAGGTGAAGTGCCCGCCCTCGTGGAGGGCCACGGCCATGCCGAAGGCCTGCGCCTCCCACGGCTCGCGGAAGACCGGCCCCTCGTCGTCGCGCGGGATGCCGGGGACGGCGTCGTGGTCGGGCGCCCTCATGCCGGCTCCAGGTAGTCGTCGAAGAGATCGATGTACACGGCGTCGCGCCCGGAGGCCTCGGGCCCCCACAGCTCGCGCGCCGCGAACCGGACGCTGTAGCAGCGCTGCGGGACCTTGCCGAGCCCGGCCGCGTGGGCGTCGGGGAAGACGAAGACGCCGTGGTCGCGATCGACGACGCCCCGGCGGCCGCGGGCATAGCGCGGCAGTCGCGTGTGGCCGACCGGGTGGCGGTTGCGCGTGATCACGGCGTCGCCGGGCTTGAATCGCGGCGGCACGACGGCGTCCATGCGGGCGGCCTTCCGGTTCTGCAGCGCGCGCTCGGTGTCCCCCGGGCGCAGCACGCGGGCCTTCACCTCGGGCGGCGGCTCCTTCAGCGTGACGTGGCGGCCGCCGAGCCGCGCCGCGATCTCGTCGCGCGTCAGCAGCCCCGTGTCGAGCAGCAGCTTCTCGAGCCCCCAGAGCCAGTGCTCGTAGTACGACGTGGCGAGGTACTCCGCCGGCGGCATCTGCTCGCGCGCGTGGCGCGACATGTCGATGTTCCACCGGCCCAGGAAGCCGGCGGCCAGCGTGAGGGCGAAGGCGCGGCGCTCCCACTCCGCGTGGAAGACCGGCTCGTCCTTCTCGGCCGCCACCGGCCCGAAGCCGTGCATGCCGCCCATGTCGTGCACGCCGTTCATCGGCGGGCTCCCCGCGCGGGCGCCGCGACCCTGGCCACGCCGATCATCGCGTCGCGCGTGACCAGCGCGGCCAGCTCCTCCTCCGTCATGCCCTCCGTCCCCTCGGGCCGCTCGGGCAGCACCAGGTACCGCAGCTCCGCCGTGCTGTCCCAGACGCGCACCTCCACGTCCTCCGGCAGGTGGACGCCGAACTCGGCGAGCACGCCGCGCGGATCGATGACGGCGCGCGAGCGGTACGCCGCCGACTTGTACCAGACCGGGGGCAGGCCCAGCACGGGCCAGGGATAGCAGGAGCAGAGCGTGCACACGACCATGTTGTGGACCTTGGGCGTGTTCTCGAGGACGACCATGTCCTCGCCCTGCCGTCCCACGTAACCCATCTCGGCGATCGCGGCCGAGGCGTCGGCCAGCAGGCGCTGCCTGAACGCCGGGTCCACCCAGGCGCGCGCCACGACGCGCGCGCCGTTGCGCGGGCCGACCTTGGTCTCGTAGGTGTCGATCAGCCGGTCGAGCGTCGCCTGGTCGACCAGGCCCTTGTCGACCAGCAGCGACTCGAGCGCCCGCACGCGGAGCTGGACGTCGCTCAGCGGCGGGCCGGCGTCGACGTGATCGTGGTCGTGGTCGTGATCGTGGGTCACGGCGTGTCCTCCCCGGCCTCGTTCGCGAGCCCTATTTATCGCACACCCGGCGCCCGCTCGCACGCCCGTGAGAAGATACTGGGACCGCAGCCACGGAGAGGAGGGCCCATGGACAGCGCGGATCCGGAGATCATCGAGCGGGGACGGGCCTCGCAGCCGGCCGAGTTCGTGCACCAGCCGGCCAAGCTGCTGCGGATCACGGCGATGATCCGGGAGCTGCTGGAGGAGGTGCGGCAGTCGTCGCCCGACGAGGCGGGCCGCAAGCGGCTGGGCGTGATCTACGAGCGCGCCGTCAAGGAGTTGAAGGAGGGCCTGTCGCGGGAGCTGCAGGAGGAGCTCGAGACGCTCACGATCCCGCTCGAGGGGACGCCGAGCGAGTCCGAGATCCGGGTGGCCAAGGCCCAGCTCGTCGGATGGCTGGAGGGGCTCCTCCACGGCATCCAGGCCGCGCTCTGGGCCCAGCACATGCAGGCCCGCGCCCAGCTCGACCAGATGCGCCGCGGCCTGCCCGGCGAGCGCACGCCCGGCCGCGACCCCGGGCAGTACCTGTAGGTTCGACCTCCGCAGGATCAAGCGGGCGCTCGGGAAGGTCGAGGAGGCGGCCGCGCTCTCCCGGGACGCGCCGGCGATCGAGGAGAAGCGGGCGAAGAGGCGGGTGGTGGCCGCCGTGTTCCAGTTCTGTGCTCGAGAGCTCCAGACGGCGGGAGCGACGGAGCTGGCCGCCCGGCTGGCGAGGAAAGCGGAAGAGCCGGGATCCGTCGACCCCGCCGAGCTCAGGACGTGACCGGGGTCGCGAGCGCGCGTGCGACGCGTCGAAGCGCGTCGCGTCCTGACCGCCGCGCCGCCCTCACTCCACCGGCGGCCACCGGTCGGCCCACGGGCGCGCCTCCTCGAACGCGGCGGCGGCGCGCAGCACCGTGACGTCGTCGAAGCGGCGGCCGACGATCTGCAGCCCGATCGGCAGGCCGTCCCTCGTGAAGCCGCACGGCACGGTCGCGGCCGGCTGTCCCGTCATGTTGAACGGGAACGTGAAAACGCTCCCCGCCTCGCGGTCGACGGGTGTGCCGTCGATCTCGGTCGGCCACAGGATGCCCAGCGGGAACGCCGCGGTGGCCGCCGTCGGCGTCAGCAGCAGGTCCCACTTCTCGAAGAAGGCGCGCGCGTGCTGCCACCAGGCGAGCCGGTCGAACCACGCCTGCGGGTAGGCGGTGGGACCGAGCTTCAGCGTCTCCTCGATCACCGGCAGCAGCCCGGGGTCGATCTCGTCGCGGCGGTGGAGGTACGGGGCCAGGCGGGTCGCGATGCCGCCGAGGAACGTGAGGCGCCAGCACGCCCAGGGGGACGGCCACTTCGGGTTCACGCTCTCGACGCGGGCGCCCAGCGAGGCGAACGCCCTCGCGGCCTTCGCGCACGCGGCGCGCACGTCGGCGGCGACGGCCGGAGCGAAGCCGAGCGTCTCGCTGTAGGCGATCCGCAGGCCCTTGACGCCGCCGCGCAGCGCCTTCACGTGGTCCACCGGCGCCGCCGGCAGCGAGAACTGGTCGCGCTCGTCCGGGCCGGCGCAGACGTTCATCATCAGCGCGGCGTCCTTCACCGTCCGGGTCATCGGCCCGACGTGCGAGAGGCTCCACGCGGCGCCGTGCGGGTGGATCGGGATGCGGCCGTACGAGGGCTTGTGGCCGAAGATGCCGCAGAACGCCGCCGGCTTGCGGATGGAGCCGCCGCCGTCGGTGCCGAGGGCCAGCGGCCCGAGCCCGGCCGCGACCGCGGCGCCCGCGCCGCCCGACGATCCGCCCGGCGTGCGGTCGAGGTTCCACGGGTTGCGCGTGGCGCCGAAGAGCAGGTTGTCGGTGACGCCGACCCAGCCGAACGTCGGCGTGTTGGTCTTGCCGATCATGATCGCGCCCGCCGCCTTCAGGCGCTCGACGCTCGGCGCGTCCTCCGAGGGCACGTGGTCGCGGTAGAGCGGCGTCCCGAAGGTCGTCCTCACGCCCTTCGTGACGATCAGGTCCTTCACCGAGAACGGCACGCCGTGCAGTGGGCCGAGCGCGGCGCCGCGCCGGGTCAGCGCGCGCTCCGCCGCGCGCGCCGCCGCGCGGGCGCCGTCGGCGTCGACCAGCACGTAGGCGTTGAGGCGCTTGTCCACCCGCTCGATGCGCGCGAGGACGGCGTCGACCGCCTCGACCGGCGAGACCTTCTTCCTCCTGATGGCGGCGGCGAGATCGGCGGCGGACATCCGGCACAGCTCGTCGGTCGGCATGGCTCCTCCTGTCGCGCCGCCGATCCTACCAGAACCTCGCGAGTGCGGTATGCTCCGCGCCGAGGAGGGCCCCATGGCCGAAAGCGAGACCTACCGGAAGGGCGCCGAGATCCGCCGGCGGCTGCTCGGCGACGCGTACGTCGAGAAGGTCGGCAAGACGACCTACGCGGATCCCGTCATGCGGAAGTTCATCGACACCGCGACGGAGACCGTGTTCGGCTCGCTCTGGACGCGTCCCGGGCTCGACCTCAAGACGCGGACGCTCGTGTGCGTGGTGTCGGACGCGGCCACGGGGCGCGAGCCCGAGCTGGCCATCCACCTCAGGATGGCGCTGCGCCAGGGCTGGACGGAGGAGCAGCTGACGGAGGTCCTGCTGCACCTGCTCGGCTACGTCGGGGCCCCGCTCATCCGCGACGCGATGCTCGTCGCCAGCCGGGTCTTCGCCGAGATGCGCGCCGAGAAGGGCTGATCGCGCGCTAGGGGGTCTGGACGCGGCGAGGCGTCGCGGCGGGCGGGGCGTCGAGCGCCGGCCCGCCGCTCGCCTTGCCGGTCGGCGCCGGCGGGGGCGGCTCGTCGCGCCGGGCGCGGAGCGTCTTCACGAGCCCGTCGTACGACGAGCGCTGGATCACGGCGTTGAACTGCGTGCGGTAGTTGCCCACGAGGCTCACGCCCTCGATGAGCACGTCGTACGCGCGCCACTGGTCGCCGTTCCTGAACAGGCGGTAGTCGACGGGGATGGGCGTCCCCTGCTTCGTGACGATCCGCGTGCGCACCGTGGCGAGCTCCCCGTCCAGCACCTCGGCGACGTACTCGATCTTCTCGCCGGAGTAGAGCTCGAGCTTCGAGACGTACGAGCGCTCGAGCAGGTCGCCGAAGAGGCGCACGAACTCCTCGCGCTCCGCCGGCGTGCGGGCCTGCCAGTGGCGGGCCAGGCTGCGCCGCGAGATCTCCGTGAAGTCGAACAGCTCGCCGGCGACGGCGCGGATGACGGCGCGGCGCTCCGCCGTCCGCGCCTCCTTGCGCATCTCGGGGTCCTCCAGGACCCTGACCACCCGGTCCACGCGGCTCTTCACCTGGTCGGTGGGCGGGCCGGCCGGCGCGGCGGCCGGGGCGAGGACGACGACGGCCAGCGCGGCGAGGACCGCGAGCGCCCTCATGCCGTGCGGAGCTTGTCGCGCAGGCTCTCGACCTGGCGGTGGAATGGCACGCCCATCCCTGCCGTCATCGGGGTCTTCTCGGCGAGACCGGTGTGGAGCTCGACCATCAGGGGACCGTCCTCCGTCAGGAGCTTCGGCAGGAGCCGCCGGAGCTCCTCGATGTCGTCCACCGTGTACGCGCTGCGATAGCCGGCCGCGCGCGCCATCGCCGCGAAGTCGACGGTGAGGCCGCCCGGGATCTCCTGGGCGCCCGAGGTGTGGTAGACGCCGTTCTTGAACACGAGGTGGACCAGGTTGCGCGGCGCGGCGCCCGCGATCGTCGCCAGCGACCCGAGCTGCATCAGCAGCGAGCCGTCGCCGTCGAAGACGATCACGCGCCGTTCCGGGCGGGCCAGCGCCAGGCCGAGGCCCAGCGACGAGGCGCCGCCCATGAACCCGACGCAGGCGATCGACAGGTCGTCGGGCGCGATCTGGCGCCACGCGGGGGCGGTCGTCATCGTCGGCACGCAGATCGCGTCGCCGCGCGCGCCCGCGATCAGCCGCAGCACCTCCTCCGGCTTCATCGCGCCGGGCGCCATCAGATCGTCTCCAGGCCCACGAGCACGGCGGCCGGGCCGCGGCGCTCGTGCGCGAGCCGGTAGTACTCGGGGATGCGGCGCACGTCGTCCGGGCCTTCCAGGCGCGCGTGCGGGACGCCGAAGGTGTCGAGCAGCGGCTCGCAGTAGCGCACCATCGAGTGGCGGGAGTCGCGCGGGTCGCGGTCCTTCTCGCGGCTGAGCAGGCCGATCATGTAGAAGACCGGGACCTTGCCGTCGATGGCCACGCCGCGCAGGGTGTTGACCGAGGCGTAGAGCCCCGCGTGCTGGATCATGAGCATGCAGGGCTCGCCCCCGATGTAGAGGCCGGCGGCGGCGGCCGTCGCCTCGTCCTCGGTGGCGCAGGTGATCACCCGGAGGGCCCGCTCCTTGTCGAGGGCCGCGAGCACCGTCTTCTGGTGGGTGTCCGGGACGCTGAGGATCCAGCCGAGGGGCTCCGGGCGGCTGCCGCCCCGGGCGGCGAGGAAGGTCTCCTTGAGCGTGTCGATGATCAGAGATGCGGGTATGGATTCCGGCATGGGGGTATCCTACTCGAAATACGCCACGAGAGGAGCCGTCATGCGGCACGCTGTCCTGTCACTCGTCCTCGCCCTCGCCTGCCTGCTCGCCGTCCCGGCGCAGGCCCAGGACCTCAAGACCGAGGAGCAGAAGACGCTCTACGCCCTGGGCCTGGCCCTCGGCCAGCAGGTCTCGGCGTTCACGCTGAGCGCCGCGGAGCTGGAACTGGTCAAGGCGGGGCTCGCCGACTCGGTCCTGAAGAAGGAGCCGAAGGTCGACCTCCAGGCCTACGCGCCGAAGCTCCAGGAGCTGCACCGGACGCGCTCCACGGCGCTGGCGGCGGCGGAGAAGAAGTCGGGCCAGGCGTTCATCGACAAGGCGGCCGCCGAGAAGAACGCCACGAAGACCGCCTCCGGCCTCGTCATCACGACGATCAAGCCCGGCACCGGCCCCTCGCCCACCGCGAAGGACAAGGTGAAGGTGCACTACCACGGCACCCTCACCGACGGCACGGTCTTCGACAGCTCCGTGCAGCGGGGCGAGCCGATCACCTTCCCGCTCGACGGCGTCATCCGCTGCTGGACGGAAGGCGTCCCGATGATGAAGGTGGGCGGCAAGAGCCGGCTCGTGTGCCCGTCGGAGCTGGCCTACGGGGACCGCGGCGCCGGCGGCCGGATCAAGCCGGGCGCCACGCTGGTCTTCGAGATCGAGCTGCTCGAGATCGTGAAGTAGCGGCGGCGCCCCGGCCCGGGCCGGGAGCGCCGGTCCGCGTCGCCTGGCGCGCGCCGGCGAGACCGGCGCGCTCCCGGGCCGCCGTCACGCGGACGGGGGGCCTCAGCGCTCCGCCGGCGCGCGGGGAGACCACGGCACCACGCGCAGCAGGCGGTACTCCTTGCCGTTCCACTTGTGGACGTGCGCCCTCGATGGCGCCGACTGCCCGGGCAGCTCGATCGGCTCGAGGATCTCGAGCTCGCCGTCCCCGTCCACGTCGGCGAACTCCGGCTCCCGCCGGGGGATCGCGAGCGCCACGCGCACCTCGCCGGGCGCGACGCCGAAGACGACGGTGGCGATGCCGCCGCCCCCCGCCCACGTCGTGAAGAGCCGGTCGCCCTCCTCGCTCGGGTGCATGGCGACGAAGGCGTGACTCGTCGTGAAGCGGTACGTCTCGACCAGCGCCTGCCCGCGCTTGAAGTAGAAGCTCAGCGTGCGGGTCGGCGGATCGCCGGGAGCCTCGCGGCGCTCGCGCACGGCGGCGAGCCGGCTGCGGTCGGCGTCGAGGTAGGCGACGGCCAGCACCCCGTTGGCGCCCAGACGCTTCGGCATCGTCCACGCCTGCCCGTTCATGACCCGTCGCAGCGCGGCGGCCGGGTCCTCCAGCTGGGCGGCGGCCGGGGCGACGGCCGCGACGGCGACGGCCAGCGCCGCGAGCCGTACGCCGAGCAGGCGGCTCATGCGAGCGCCTTCCGGACCTCGGCCAGGCGGGCGAGGGAGGCCAGCACGTGCGGTTGCTCGTCGGTCAGGTGACGCACGATCACGTCGGTGTAACCCATCCCTTCCAGCGCCCGGAAGCGCTCGACGACCTCGCCGGGGGTGCCGATCACCAGCGCCTCCCGGGGAAACCCGCGATAGCCGCGCGCGACGATCGGGCCGGCCACGGCGTCCGCCTCGGCCCGCGACCCCCCGACGAAGACGTCGCGGCGGATCGCGATCGCGGACGGCCGGCGGCCGTGGGCCCGGCAGCGGTCGCGATAGTGATCGAGCTGGGCGCGCGCCTCCTCGAACGTGATGCCGGGCGAGGCGAGCCAGCCGTCGCCCAGGCGGGCCGCGCGGTCGATCGCCCTCGGCGCGGAGGCGCCGATCCAGACGTCGACGGGCTCGGGCGGGCGGAGGGCCACCCGGGCGTTCTCGAAGACGAACCGGCCGCCCGAGCTGACGGTCTCGCCGGCCAGCAGCCGCCGCACGATCCCGAGCGACTCCTCGAACGCCGACACGCGCTGGCGCAGGTGGGCGCCCATCGCCCGGAACTGCGCCTCCTCGTCGCCGAGCCCCACCTGCATGACGAAGCGGCCGGCGGCGAAGGCCGCCAGCGTGCCGACCTGCTCGGCGAGCAGCACGGGGTTCCACAGCGGCAGCAGGAACAGGCAGCCCGCGGGGCGATCGCCCCACTCCGCGAGCAGGCGGCCCAGCGTCGGGACGTTCTGGTAGTAGGGCTGCGGCGTCGCGTGGTGATCGCCGAGGAACAGCGAGTCGAGCCCGGCGCGCCACGCGGCGGCGGCGCGCTCGACCATGGCCCGCGCGGTGGCGCGCGGATCGCTGGTCCGGTGAGCGCTCGTCAGCGAGATCCCGACGCGCATTCAGCCTCCACGCGGGCGTGCGGGCGGCTCACGCCCCGGCATCGTCGGCCTCCAGCGAGAGATGGAGCCTCGCGCCCGGAACGACGATGCCGCCGCGGTCGCCGATCGTCACGCTCCCGTAGCGGTCGGCGAAGCACTCCGGCAGCGGCCGCCCGTCCGGCGGACAGAGCCAGAGCCGCAGCAGGTGGCGCTTCCGCTCGGGCTCCGGCCAGTCCTCGAAGGCGGTGCGGTCGTGGAGGATCTGGTGGTTGTGGACCAGCTGCACGTCGCCGGGCTCGAAGTCCATGAAGAGGTGGAGCCGCGGGTCCTCGAGGATCGCGTCGAAGACGTCCATGGCCTCGCGCTGGCGGTCGGTGAGCCGCGGCGCGTCCGGGAAGCGCTGCGACGACTCGATGTAGCGGCGGACGTAGATGGTGGTGAGCCGCCCGGCGTGCCAGTTGAAGATCGGGACGGAGAAGTAGGGCTTCTTGCCCGCCGGCACCTCGCCGCGGCGGTCCGTCGGGAACGGCTCGAACATGACGGGCAGCAGGTCCGGACGCCGGGCCCGCATCTCGTTGTAGGCCGTCACCGAGGACACCAGGCTGCTGAGGCCGCCCGACCTGGCCTTGCGCCAGCAGAGGAGCGCGACGATGTCGACCGAGTCGGTGTGGTAGTTCTGCCGCGCGCGCGTCTGGTAGACGCGCGCGTTCGGATCGTTCGCGTCGCGGCCCACGTCGCGGACGTGGCCCAGCAGGTGTCCCGCCGCGTTCTGCGAGCGCGCCGCGCCGAAGTGCGTCCCGAGGCCCCAGAACACCGTCGCGGCGTCGGCGAGCGTGTAGCGCTCCACCGGCAGGCCGCGGACGAGCACGAAGCCGCGGCCGTGGAGCAGCTCGCGGCGCATCGCAGCGAGCGCGGGCCCCAGCGTCGGCAGCGGGAAGTCGTCGCGCCGGATCGCCGCGATCTCGGGGCCGCGCGCCTTCACGGCGGCGAGCGCCGCGTCCAGCTCCGCCAGCTCGGCGGGACGGAGCCGGTGGATCCACTCGTCGGTGCGCGCGAGGTCCTCCCCGCGCCAGGCCGACGGCCCGGTGATCGGGTCGTCCGGCATCGGCGGCGGCGTCGCCCGGGCGGCCGCCGGGACGCTCATGCGCTCGCCGCGATCCTGTGGACGCGCCCGGTCACCGCGCGGACCTTGCGGGGCGCCGCGAGCCAGATCGCCACCGCCGACAGCACGCTCGTCCCCATGGCGAGCAGGAAGGCGATCGTGTAGGCGCCGGTCGCGTCGTGGAGCGCGCCGGCGGCCCACGGCCCGATGGCGCCGCCGACCAGCGAGGCGAGGCTCAGCGTCCCGAAGATCGTGCCGTAGTGACGGCCCTGGAACAGCTCGGCCGGGATCGCGGGGAACACCGACGTGACGCCGTAGCCGAGGACGCCCTGGCAGGCGACCATCAGGTAGAGCAGGGCCGGCGTCGGGTAGTGACGCAGCAGGAGCAGGACCGCGTAGCAGAGGACGAAGCCGAGGCTGCCGAGCGTCCACACCCACTCGCGGCCGATCCGGTCGGAGACGTGGCCGAGCGCGATCTGGCCCGGGATGCCGGCGAGGCTGACGAAGCCCAGGGCGTAGGCGGCGACCGCGGGGCTGAAGCCGGCGTCGATCAGGTACTTCGTCTGGTGGACCTGCACGACGTACCACGCGAACATCCCCGCGGCGAACCCCACCGCGATCCACCAGAAGCGCGCCGTCCGGACCGCGCGGCCGAGCGTCCAGTCCACCGAGACCCAGGCGGCGTCGACGACGTTGGCGTGCTGCGCGGCCGGACGCGCGGGCCCGCGCGGGGCGTCCTCGCCGTCCGGGGCGAGGCCGAGATCCTCCGGACGCCGGCGCAGCAGCAGGTTCAGCGGCGCGAGGATGGCCAGCGCGACGATGGCGAGCGCCAGGCAGGCGCTCCGCCAGCCGGCGCCGACGATCAGCGACTGCACCCACGGCAGCAGCACGATGGACCCGACGCCGACGCCGGAGAACGCGATCCCCATGGCGAGGCCGCGGCGGCGCACGAACCAGTTCGGCAGGAAGAGCGACTGGCCCGTGTAGCCGAGGCAGACGGTGCCGCCGCCGACGAGGAGGCCGAGCGTCAGGTAGAGATGCCACGGCTCGCTCACGAGCGTCGCCAGCCCGAGCCCGGCGGCGACGAGGACGACGCCCAGCTCGATCACGAGGCGCGGCCCGCGGCGGTCGAGGAGGCGGCCGATGAAGGGGCCGAAGCCGGCCGAGGCGAGGAAGCCGAACGAGAACGCGCCCGCCGTGACGCCGCGGTCCCAGCCGAACTCGTCGAGGATGGGCGGGAACAGCAGCGAGAACGCCGTGCGCGCGTTCACGCCGATGCCCATCGTCAGGAACGCGCAGGCGACGATCACCCAGCCGTAGAAGAATGGCAGGCGCACGGACGGCATTCTACCCAGGATCGGGTAGACTACAACGCCGTGTCCACCGTCCGGTTCGACCACATCGCGATCGCGCTGCCCCGCATGGCCGACGCGATGCCGTTCCTCGTCGGCGAGCTGGGCGGCGTGCCCGCCTTCGGCATGGCCTCGGGGGCCTACACCTTCGGCCAGTGGACGTTCGAGGGCGGCGGGCGTCTCGAGCTGCTCGAGCCGCTCGGCGCCGACGGGTTCCTGCACCGCTTCGTCGAGCGCCACGGCAGCGGCGTCCACCACGTGACGTTCAAGGTGCCGAGCCTCGCGGAGGCCTGCGCCCGCGCGCGGGCGCGCGGCTACGACGTCGTCGGCCGCGACGAGTCGAACCCGTACTGGAAGGAGGCGTTCCTGCACCCCCGGCAGGCGCTCGGCATCGTCGTGCAGCTGGCGGAGACGGCGCGCGCCGAGGGGCCGCGCCGGCCGTGGACGGCGGCGCCGCCCATGCCCGAGCGGCGGCCGCCCGCCGTGCGCGTCGTGGGGCTCCGCATGACGGCGCGCTCGCGCGAGCGCGCCGTCGGCCAGTGGCGCGACGTGCTCGGCGGCGAGATCGCCGGCGACGGCGGCGCGCTGGCGTTCCGCTGGCCGGGATCTCCCATGCGGATCGCCGTGGAGATGGACGCGGCGGCCGAGGAGGGGCCGCTGTGCATCGAGCTGGCGAGCGACCGGCCCCTGGCCCTCCCCGCCGGCCGGCATCCCGTGCTCGGCGCGCGCTTCAGCCTCGCGACCGGCTGAACGCCTCGGCGCGACGCGCCAGCTCGTCGTCCGGCACGTCCTCCCGGTGGGTGGCGATCCACCACTGGTTGCCGTAGGCGTCGCGCAGCCCGCCGCTGCGGTCGCCGTAGAACTGGTCCGTCGGGGCCATGATGGTCGAGGCGCCCGCCTGCAGCCCGCGCGCGTAGGCGGCGTCGACGTCGGCGACGTAGACGTGGACGACGGCCGGCATCGCCGGGTGCTGGTCCGATGCCTGGCCCATCATCACGACCGAGTCGCCGATCCGCACCTCGGCGTGCATGACGCGCCCGTCCTGCAGCCGCATGCGGAACAGCTCGGTGGCGTTGAACGTCTTCTGCAGGAACTCGATCAGTCCCGCGGGATCGCTCACGATCAGGTAGGGCGACACCGTGTTGTGGCCGGGGGGAACGGGTGGAACCGCCATGGTCGCTGTCCTCCTGGCTCGATGCCGGTCAGCCGCGCAGCGTCGCGCGCGGCAGGTCGAGCACGCGCTCGGCCATGACCGCGAGCATCCGCCACGACCGCTCGTGCTCGCGCGTCGCCTCGGGATCGTCGGCGTACGTGTCGAGGAGCACGTGCGACGCGCCCAGCGACTGGAGCGCCTCGAGGTCTCCCCGGACCTGGTCCAGCGACCCCTCGCCCGCGACGCGCGCGTCGTCCGCCAGCGGGGCGCCGGTGAGGCGGAGCCGGATCCGCGGGCACAGCGCGGGGAGCGGACGTCCCTCCTTGTCGGCGAGCTCGCGGAGGCGCGGCAGGCCCCGCTCGCGCAGCCAGTCGAGGCGGATGCGAATCGGGTGCCAGCCATCGCCGAAGCGGACCGCGCGCCTCAGCGCCGGGTCGCTGGCGCCGCCGACCCAGATCGGCGGATGCGGCCGGCGCAGCGGCCGCGGCGTCGTGTGGACCTCGTGGAACGACACGAACCGGCCGCGGTACGACGCGACGTCGCGCGTCCACGCCGTCCTGATCACCTCGAGGTACTCGGCGGTGATGGCGCCCCGCCGCTCGAAGTCGACCCCGAGGGCCTCGAACTCCTGCCGCGCCCAGCCGGCGCCGACTCCGAAGATCAGGCGCCCGCCCGACAGCCGGTCCACGCCGGCCGCCATGCGGGCCGTCTCGAGCGGATGGCGGTACGGCAGGACGATGACCGTCGTGCCGAGCTCGACGCGCTCGGTGATCGCGGCGAGGTAGCCGAGCGTGGTGAACGGATCGTGGAACGGCGGCGGGTAGCGCGCCGCCACGTCGGCCGTGATCGCGACGTGGTCCGAGATCATCACGAAGTGATAGCCGAGCGCCTCGGCCAGGCGGGTCCAGCGCGCCAGCGACTCGACGCCGGCGCCCGGGCCGAAGTTGAGGAGGTTGACGCCGACCTTCACAGCCCCGCCGGCACGTCGGGACGCTCGCGCACCGCGATCATCGTGGCGAGCATCGTCGCCACCGGCTGCTCGCCGCCGGCGTGCACGGCGACGACGTCCGCCTCGCACACCGTGATGGTCCGGCCCGGGCGCAGCACCCGGCCGCGGGCGATCACGCGGTCGCCGCGGGCGGGCGCCAGCAGGTTGACCTTGTACTCGACGGTGAGGACGGCCGCCGCGGGGACCATGAGGCTCAGCGCGGCATAGCCGCAGGCGCTGTCAGCGATGGTCGTGACCACGCCGGCGTGCAGGAAGCCGTGCTGCTGGGTCAGGTCGGCACGGAACGGCAGCTCGATCGTGACCTCGCCGGGAGCCACCGAGACGAGGCTGGCGCCGATGGTCCTCATCACCTGCTGGCGGTCGAAGCTCGTCCGGACGCGGGCGGCGTAGCCCGGATCGGCAGGTGCGAACGTGGGCATGGCAGTGGTATACCGTAGGTGGCGCCCGGAGGGAACCGCCCATGACGACGAAGACCTACGACCGCACCGAGAAGGACCTGGGGAACATCGTCGCGCTCGAGCACCTCAACGTCCGGGTCCCATCCCAGCAGATCGCGACGGCGTTCTACGTCTGCGGCCTGGGTTTCACGCGCGACCCGTACCTGATGGTCGGGCTCGACAACATGTGGATCAACCTGGGCCAGCAGCAGTTCCACCTCCCCACCGGCGCGGCCCAGGTCGCGCGGGCCGTCACCGGGCTCGTCGTCCCCGACCTCGACGCGCTGGCCGCGCGGCTGGCCGCCGTCAAGGGCGACCTCGCGGGCACGAAGTTCTCCTTCGGCACCGAGAACGGCCACGTCAACGTGACGTGCCCGTGGGGCAACCGCTTCCGCTGCCACGCCCCGGGGCGCGAGTTCGGCGACATGACGCTCGGCATGGCGTACGTCGAGTTCGCCGTCCCGGAGGGCCACGCGCCCGGCATCGCGCGGTTCTACGAGCGCGTCATGCGGGCCAGGGCCCGCGTCGACGAGGGCGGCCGCGCCCCGGCGGCGCGGGTGCTCGTGGGCCACGACCAGCAGCTCGTCTTCCGGGAGACGGCGGAGCCCATCCCGCCCTACGACGGCCACCACATCGCGATCTACATCGCCGACTTCTCCGGCCCCCACGCGTGGCTGAATGAGCACGGCCTGGTCACCGAGGAGAGCAGCGCGATCCAGTACCGCTTCACCGACATCGTGGACCCGGAGACGCGCGCGCCGCTCTTCGTGATCGAGCACGAGGTGCGCTGCGTGACCCACCCGATGTTCCTCCGGCCGCTCGTCAACCGGAACCCGGCCCAGCGGCAGCCGACCTACGAGCGCGGCCGCGACGCCTTCGTGCCGCCCACGCGCCTGTAGCGAGGTGCGGCTCCGCGTCGAGCCGCTCACGCCCGCGCGGTGGAAGGACCTCGAGCGGCTCTTCGGGCCGCGCGGGGCGTGCGCGGGCTGCTGGTGCATGTGGCCGCGCCTGCCCCGCCGGCAGTGGGAGGCCGGCAAGGGCGAGGGCAACCGGCAGGCGCTCCGTCGCCTGGTCCGGCGCGGCAGCGTCCCCGGCGTCCTCGGTTACGCCGACGGAGAGCCCGTCGCCTGGTGCGCGATCGAGCCGCGCGAGGCGTTCGGCACGCTCGCCCGATCGCGGGTGCCGGCGCCGGTGGACGGGACCGAGGTCTGGTCCGTCGTGTGCCTGTTCATCGCGCCGCCCTTCCGCGGCCGGGGCCTCAGCGGGGCCATCGTCGAGGGCGCCGTGCGCCACGCGCGGCGGCGGGGCGCGCGGGTGATCGAGGCCTATCCCGTCGATCCCCGCCGGGGGCGGCTGCCGGCCGCGTTCGTCTACCCCGGGCTTCCCTCCACCTACGCGAGCGCGGGCTTCACCGAGGTCGCGCGCCGGTCGCCCACGCGCCCGATCATGCGGCTCGGGCCGGCGGGCGCGCGGCGAGCGCGATCAGCGCGCCCGCCGCGAACGCCGCGCCGAACACCGCGAACGCCAGCGCGTAGCCGTCCGTGAGGTCGTAGAGGACGCCGCCGACGACGGGCCCCGCCGCCGACGCCACGAAGCGGAACGGCGAGGCGAGCCCGCGGATGGCGCCCTGCGCGTCGCGCCCGAAGTAATCCGCCCACGCCAGGCTCGTCACGAACGACTGCGCGCCGCGCGTGAGCCCGTACACCGTGGCGAAGACCACGATGGCCGCCGGCGACGTCGCGAGCACGAGGATCGCGACGCCCAGCGCGCCCCCCGCGTAGCACGCGGCCAGACAGAGCCGCACCGGGATCCGCTCGGAGATCACCGCCCAGATCGGCTTGGCGGCGGTGTGCAGGACGTAGAGGTACGTCACCATCGCGGCGGCGGGCGCGATGGCGAGCCCCTTGTCGCGGATGTAGGAGAAGAGGTGGAGGTTCACGCCGAAGAGCGCGAGGCCGGCGAGGTTCGTGCCGAGGACCAGCAGCCAGAACGCGGGGGTGCGCGCGGCCTGGCGCGCGGTCAGCGACATCTCGCGCGCGGCGGCCGCGGCGGCCCCGCCCGGATCGCCGTCGGGCGCGAGGCCGTGGTCCTCCGGGCGACGGCGCATGACGGCGGCCGCCAGGAGGCCGACGGCGAGCACCGCCACCCCGAGCGCGATCCACGCGCGCCGCCAGCCGACCTCGGCGATCAGCCACGCGAGCGGCAAGGGCACGACGATGCCCGCGGACGAGAGTCCCATCGTCGCCACGGCGAGCGCCCGCGCCCGGCGCCGCACGAACCACCGCGCCACCGTCGCGTCCGCGGTCAGATCGCCCAGCGCGACGCTGGCGACCGCCATGACGACGCCGTAGCCGAGGAACACGTCGGCGGCGTCGCGGCTGAGGCCGAGGATCACCGCGCCCGCCGCCAGGCTCGCCACGCCGAGCGCCGTGAAGACGCGTGGGCCGTGGCGATCGACGAGCGGCCCGATCAGCGGCGCCACCGCCGCCGAGGCCAGACGTGTGACGACGCCCGCGCTCGCGAGCACGCCGCGGCTCAGCGCGAGCGTCTCGGCCATGAACGGGAAGAAGATGCCGAAGGCGACCGTGAGCGTGCCGTAGCTGAGGAAGTGCGAGGTGAACGCGCCGCCGACGACCACCCAGCCGTAGTAGCGGCCGCGGCCCAGTTGCATAGCGCGGTATCTTCTCACATGATTCAGGGCATCCCTGTGCCCCCCTGACATGGGGGGCCCGGCGCGGTGGCACCCCCCGGGTGACCCATACATCACGTCCGACGCGGACTTAGGAAGGGGCTTCCGATGGAACGGTTGTTGCTCCGGCTCCGGCCCATCATGACCACGAAGATCGTCGTCGGATTCGTGATCGTCTCGCTCGCCGTGCTGTCGCTGGCCGCGTTCGCCGGCGTGATCTCGTCGGATCCGGTCCCCGCGAAGCCGCAGCAGGTCGCGAGCCGGTCGATGGCGGCCTCGCGGCTGTTCATGCTGCTGCCGGACGGCAAGGTCGAGATCACCGACTCGTTCGCCCGCCGGGTGTACCGCTGGGACGGACGCCGCTGGATCGAGGTGGAAGTGATCCGGCTGCCGGCGCCGGACGCCGAGATGCGGTAGCATGCGGCGCGATGACCGACGCCATCGAGCAGCGCGTCGTCCAGGCGCTCGACGCGCTGGGCGTGCCGTACGAGCTGCAGCGCATCGACCCGGACTTCGCTGACACCGCGGCCTACTGCGAGAAGTACGGCGTTCCCCCGGACCACGCCGCCAACACCATCGTCGTCGCGTCCAGGAAGGAGCCTCGCCGGTACTGCGCCTGCGTGGTGAAGGCCACCACGCGCCTCGACGTCAACCACGCCGTTCGCCGCCTGCTGGGCGCCAGCAAGGTGTCGTTCGCGTCGGCGGAGGAGACCCGCGCGCTGACCGGCATGCTGATCGGCGGCGTGACGGTGTTCGCGCTGCCGCCGGGCTTCCCGATCTACGTGGACGAGCGCGTGATGGCCCTGGACTGGCTCATCCTCGGCGGCGGCGGCCGCGGGTCGAAGATCCGGACCTCGCCCGAGGTGTTCCGCCGGCTGCCGGGCGCGACGGTCGTGCCCGGCCTCGCCGTGGACGCGGTCGCCGCGAGCGGAAGCAGCTGACCGTGTGGTCGTCCACCATGCCCGTCGCCTGCATGAAGGCGTAGCAGATCGTCGGGCCCACGAAGCGGAAGCCCCGGCGCCGCAGGTCGCGGCTGAGCGCGCGCGCCGCCGGCGTCTCGCTCGGCACCTCGGCGATCGACGTCCAGCCGTTGCGGCGCGGCGCGCCGCCGGCGAACCGCCAGACGTAGGCGTCGAAGCTCCCGAACTCGCGCTGCACCGCCAGGAGCGCGCGGGCATTGGCGATGGTCGCCTCGATCTTCGCGCGGTTCCGCACGATCCCGGCGTCGGCGAGGAGCCGCCGGACGTCGGCGGCGCCGTAGGCGGCCACCGCCCGCGGATCGAACCCGGCGAACGCCTTCCGGTACCCCTCTCGCTTGGCGAGGATCGTCGACCAGGCGAGGCCCGCCTGCGCGCCCTCGAGCGTGAGCAGCTCGAACAGCGCCCGGTCGTCGTGGTGGGGCACGCCCCACTCCTCGTCGTGGTACCGGATCATCTCCGGCGACCCGCGCGCCCACTCGCAGCGGCGTCTCTCCCGCGACCGCACGGCGGCGAGTATACGACGCCCGCCCGCGATCACGCGGGCTCGAGCCTCTGGCGACTCTCCGCCTCCGCGGCGATGCGGCTCCAGGCGTAGCGCATCGGCAGCAGCCGCACCTCGGCCCATGCCGCCGCCTGGTCGGCGTAGTGCGGGCTGCCCGGGTGCCCCGAGGCGCCGAGCGGCACCACCCACGCGCTCCGCTCCCAGTCGGCCAGGTCGAAGACGTAGCGGGCGACCGACGTCGACGTGACGGCGTAGCCGGCGCCCGCGATGAACGACGCGGCCTGCACCGTGTCGCCGTCGCCGCCGACCGGAACGGCGGGCGGGTCGAGGAGCGCCGCGACGTCGGGCTGCGACGCCGAGAGCGTGTGTCGCGGCTGGGTCGCGTGCAGGCGTCCCCAGCTCCAGGCGTCCACGTCGTCGCCGAGCGCGCGGCGGAGCTCGGCGACGGCGGCGTCGAGAGCGCGGGCGAGGACGTCGGCCCACTCCGCGCCGGCGGGCAGCAGCGTGCGGTCGCCGCGCCGGATCATGTCGGTCAGCCGCGACCGCAGCCGCGCCATGTGGGCCACGGCGCCGCGCGGCGTGCCGGCGAAGGCCTCCGTCGTGAGCGGCCCCAGGATCGGCGTCATCAGGTCGCGCATGAGCCGTTCCCGGAAGACGGCGTAGACGGCGGCGGCGACGCTGTCGGCGTCCATCGATCCGTTCCAGGCGAGGAGCCGATCGCGGGCCGCGCGCGTCACCGCGTCGCGCGCGGGGACGTCGCGGAGGATCTCGACGAACTCGCGGGCCGGGATGGACACGCGGTCGGCGTGGATCCGCGCCATGTCGGCGACGGTCGCGTCGCGGAGGTCGCGCAGGTGGTCGACGAGGCGGCGCGTGCGGAAGTCGGGAGCGTGGTCGAGCCCGATGTAGTGGGGGTAGTCCGGCCCCGCGACCTTGCTGTTCGCGGTCGCGACCCAGCCCGTCTCCGGGTCGCGCACCGCCGGCAGCTCCTCGAACGGGACGACGCCGCGCCACTCGTGCTCGCCGTCCCAGCCGGGCACCGGCAGCCAGGCGTTGGCGAGCGGCCGGACGGGCAGCTGCCCGCGCGTCCGGTAGCCGATGGCGCCGTGGACGTCGGCGAAGACGAGGTTGTTGACGGGATCGACCCACGGCCGCATGGCCGCCTCCAGCTCGTCGGCCGACCGCGCGCGCAGCATCGGCAGCAGGCTCTCGAACGTGTGGTTCGGGGCCGCCGTCGCCGTGTAGCGGAGCGCGAAGGCGTGACCGCTCCGCGGATCGCCGAGGACGATCGGCCCGTGGCCGGTGACCGTGACGTCGATCTCGACGGGCGCGCCGCCGCGCACGGCGATCGTCTCGCGCGTGGTCTCGGGCGTCCGCCACTCCCCGCGGAACTCGTAGCGGCCGGCGTCGTCGAACCGCTCGACGAAGAGATCCTGGTAGTCGGCGCCCGTGTGCGTCACGCACCACGCGACGTGGGCGTTGTGGCCGAAGTGCGGGAAGCCCGGGACACCGGGGAACGACAGCCCGATCACGTCGAACTCCGGGCACGCGACGTGGTTCTGGTAGTAGACGTTCGGGACGTCGAGCGGACGGTGCGGATCGCCGGCGACCAGGGGCTTGCCGGACGCCGTGCGGCTGCCGGCCACCGCCCAGTTGTTGCTGCCGCCCTCCCACTCGGCGACCTGCGCGAGCGTCGCCTCCTGCGCGGCGAACGTCTCCAGCGCATCGGCGACCGGGCCCCGGTACTCGACGCCGGGGGGCACGATCAGCATCGGGTTCGGCGTCGTCCCCGGGCAGAGTCGCGCCGCGCGCTCGGCGCCCAGGTGGCGGAGCAGCCGCGCGCGCCAGGCCTTCGTCTGCCAGACGCCCATGAGGATATGGCGGACCTTGAAGATCGCCGCAGCGTCCCACGGGTTCCACGGCTCCGGGCGGCCGCCCGCGAGGCGGAACTCGACCGGCAGCGCGGGCGTGGCAGCGAGGAAGGCGTTGACGCCGCGCGCGTAGGCGTCGAGCATGGCGCGCGTCTCGGCGTTCACCGCCGCGTGATCGGCGCGGGCCGACTGCTCCAGACGGCAGCGCCGCATCAGGATGTCCTGGGCGACGGCGGCGGGGCCCGCGTACTCGGCCCACCGCCCGTACGCGCGGCGGCGGTCGTACTCCATCTGCCACAGCCGGTCCTGGGCATGGACGACGCCTTGCGCGAAGAACGCGTCGTGGAGCGAGGCGGCCCGCACGTGGGGGACGCCCTGCGGATCGCGCCAGACCTCGACCGGGCGCTCGAGCCCGGGCAGCCGCAGCGTGGACCGCACGTCGGGGACGGCCGCCTCCAGGTCCTTCCGGGTGATGCCTGCCATGCAGATCCTCCTCACCGCGCCGGCAGCGCGGCCAGCAGCAGCGTCAGCGTCACCACGCCAGCGACCGTGGAAAGCACCACGGCGGTCGAGACCAGCGCGGGTCGCGTGTCGAACTCCAGAGCCCAGAGCGCCGCGGTCACCGCCGTCGGCGTGCTCGCCTGCACGACCGCCACGGACAGCGCCACACCCTGCAGGCCGAGCGCCTGGCCGGTGACCCAGGCCACCGGGGGCGCCGCGAGCAGCCGCAGCGCGGTCGCCAGCGCCGCGCCGCGCGCCTCCTGGCGCGGCGCCAGGCGCGCGAGCTGGAGGCCCAGCAGCAGCAAGAGCACCGCCAGCGCGCCGCCGGCCAGCAGCTCGACCATCCTCGCGGCGGGACGCGGCAGCGGCACGCCGCCCGCGTTCACGAGCAGCCCCGCGACGATCGCGTAGAAGATCGGCAGCCGCACGATCCTCAGGAGCGCCGCGCGCGCCCCGGCGCGCGCCCGCGCGGCGATGAAGACGCCGACGGTGTGGACGGTCACCGCGTGGACCGCGAACCAGCTGCCGGCGACGGCCAGCCCCGCGGGTCCGAAGGCGAACAGCGCCAGCGGCAGGCCGACGTTGCCGGCGTTGGCGAAGAGAGCCGCCATCAGCAGCGCGGCGCGGCCCGAGCCCTCCCAGCCCGCCGCCTTGCCGATCGCGGCCGTGAGGAGACCCAGCACGACCAGCTGGAGCGCCACGTGGACGACGAGGCGGCCGAGCAGCGCGCGCGGGACGACGGCCCGCGCCAGCGAGTCGAAGACGATCGCCGGGACGAGGACGGACACCGCGAGCGCCGTGACCGGCGCCAGCTCGACCGGGCGCCAGCGGCCGAAGGCGTAGCCGACGCCCGCGACGGCGAACACGGGGAGGACGACCTCGGCGAAGACGCGGGCGACGTCGCCGATCACCGGCGCACGCTGGGGCCGCCCGCGAGCACCTCCTCGACGTCGCGCGGCGTGATGCGCGCGACGTCGCCCCACATCGAGCACTTCAGCGCGGCGACCGCCGTGGCCACGTCCACCGTGGCCTCGAGGCTCTCGCCGCGCAGCGCCGCCCACAGGAAGCCGGCGACGAACGCGTCGCCCGCGCCGATGGGGTCGACGACCTGCACCACGGGGAGGCGACGGGGGCGGGCGAGGCGACCGCCGTCGGCGACGAGCGAGCCCCGTTCGCCCATCAGGAGGGCCACCGTGGCCTTCGGCGCCATCCGTACGATGGCCTCGACCACCCGCTCCGGCTCGCCGTCGAGACCGAACACCGTCCGCGCCTCGTCGCGCCCGATGAAGAAGTGGCGGGCGAGCGGCAGCACGGGCTCGATGAACGCGCGCGCCTCCGCCGGCGTCCACAGCGCCGCCCGGTAGTTGACGTCGAACGAGATGGCCGCGGCCTCGCGGACGGCCCGCGCCGCGACGGCCCGCGCGGGGGCGCTCAGCGCGGGCGTGATGCCGGTGAGGTGGACGAGTCGCGCCCGGCGCAGAGGCGTCCAGTCGACCTCGTCGGGCGTCAGACGGGCGAACGCCGAGTCGCGCCGGTCGTAGAGGACCCGGAGCGGCCGCGGCGGCGTCCCGTACTCCACGAAGTAGAGGCCGAGGCGGGCGCCCTCGACCGTGCGCACTCCGGCACAGTCCACGCCGTGGCCGGCCAGCTCGCGCAGGACGCGCTCGCCCCACGGACCGGCCGGGAGGGCCGAGATCCACGCCGTCCGGAGGCCGAGCCGCGCGGCGGCGGCGGCCACGTTCGCCTCGGCGCCGCCGAGCTGCACGTCGAGCTGGCGGGTCGTCTCGATGCGCTCGGGCGAGGCCACCGCCAGGCGGAGCATGACCTCGCCCAGCGTGACGATGTCGTGCGGGGCGGCCCCGCCCTCGGCGGGGTTCACGACGCGGCGCCCTTCAACCGGATGCTGACCGAGGTGCCGAGGATCAGGGAGCAGGCGATGGACACGGGCCGCCGATCCCAGCCGAAGATCACCCGGGCCGGCTCGCCCGCCCGCGCCCAGGACGAGAAGGGGGCGAGGTCGATCAGCGCCGAGGGCCGGCTCGTCTCGGGATCCTTCGTCAGCGTCATCCGGAAGGGGATCAGCTCGGCCCGGTAGAACCGCTGGACGTCGTCCGGCCCCTCGTTCTCGGGCCGGCGCCGCCGCACGATGTGGGTGCGATAGCTGCCGTCACCGTCCGGCTTCCACGATCCCTCGGCGAAGTTCAGGACGGCGCTGATGACGTCGTCCAGGTGCATGCCGTCCGGGATGGCCACCAGGTCGTCCGCCACGCGGGGGCGCCTGAGGAGGAAGGTCTCTCCCCGGTAGTGGTACTCGACCGACCGGCGGGCGTAGTCGTACCTCAGCTCCGTCCGCGACTGGCGCCCGGCCACCTCGAACCACGACGATGCCTCGACCGGGGCCCAGCGGCCGCCACGCCGCTCGCCCCTCGACTCGACCCGGTTGGCGATGTTCGAGCCCCGGCCGGCCGCCACGACTAAGTACCGGCCGGCCACCGGGTCGACGGACTCGGTCAGCGTGCCGGCCAGCTCGAAGCTCATGATCCGGTAGAGGATGCCGACGTCCACGTCGTACCCGGCCGTCCGCACGTCGGCGTCGGCCCGCTGACGCCCCGGGGGCGCCAGGAGCAGCGCGAGGCAAAGTGTCAAGAATCGGCGACGGTCCAGCGCGCAGGTGGACATGGCTGATCGGTCTCGCCTATTCTAGCCAACGGAGTTGCGAGCTGGCAGCGACGGTAGCGCACGTCAAAGGAGGGGCGCGTGGCTCGTCGTCGTCGAGTCGTGATCACCGGCCTCGGCGTCGTCGCTCCCAACGGCATCGGCAAGGACGCGTTCTGGAAGAATCTCCTCGCCGGCAAGTCCGCCGTCGACTACATCACCGCGTTCGACCCGACCCCCTTCCCCTGCAAGGTCGCCGCCGAAGTCAAGAACTTCCGGGCGGAAGAGTTCATGCACCCACGGAGAACGAAGCATCGCGCGCGCTTTTCTCAGTTCGCCGTGGCGGCCGCCAAGCTCGCCTTATCGGACAGTGGACTCTCGCTTGACAACGAGAACCCAGCACGAGTCCTCGCATGCCTCGGGACATCAGCGAACGGTGTCGGGGACGTCTACGAGGATGCACGCCTAGCGCTTCAGCAACTCGGGGTCAGCGGCATTCCTTACAGCAGTGCCGTCGAGTTTCCGGCCCATGCATCTGTCAGTCATGTTTCTATCGAACTGGGGCTACGCGGCCAAGCGATGACACTGGCCTCCGCTTGTGCGACGGGGCTCGATGCAGTGCAGTGGGCCACCTCACAGATCCGCGAGAACGCAGCTGATGTTGTGTTCGCCGGGGCGTCCGATGCGCCGCTCTTCCCGATGTGCTTCGGCGGTTTCTGTGCCTCGGGCTCCCTGTCGACGTTTGATGACCCTGCCACCGCTGCGTCCCGACCTTACGATCTGCGACGCAACGGCTTTGTCCTCGCTGAGGGCGCAGCAGTCTACGTGGTCGAGGACCTAGAACATGCCGCAGCACGTGGCGCCGTGCCTTATGCAGAGGTACTCGGCTTCGCCTGTGGCAATGAGGCCGGCTTCGGGCCTCGCATCGATGCCGCTGAACTTGCGCTTGCCGAGGCGATCGATGGCGCACTAATCCGCGCCCATCTTCCGCCAACCGCGATCGACTATGTCAACGCTCATGGCAACGCATTGCCCGACTACGACCTCGTGGAAACCCGCGCGTTCAAACGCGCCCTCGGTGCGCACGCATATAACGTCCCGATTAGCTCAATCAAGTCGATGCTTGGGCACGCTATGGCCGCCGCCTCCGCCCTCCAGGTCGTGGCAGCTTCCTTGGCGATCTCCCATGACATGATTCCGCCAACCATCAATCTCGACACCCCCGATCCCGAGTGTGATCTCGATTATGTTCCCAACAGGGCCCGAGCGTCGCGTGTACGCACCGCGCTCATCAACGCTCATGCCATGGGAGGCACTCACTCCGTTCTGATCCTCGGGCGCACCGCCGGCTGATGACCGAACGCCTTGCTGTCCTCCTCTTCACCACTGTCGTAACCCTGCTCCTCGGGCTTGCGGTCTGGTTGAAGAATTCCTCTCTTCGAGTAAATCAGTACTACGCCGCCTTCTCCTTCTGTGTCGCAGCGTGGACGCTCAGCAATGCTCTCGTAGTTCAATACGCCCACACCCCTTACGGAATTCTCTGGGCACGTTCTGCCTTCGTGTCGGCCTCACTCATTCCGCTCGCTTTCTTTCTTTTCGCTTCCGTCTTTCCGGTTCGCTCACCGGCCCCCAGCGTCATCCTCACAGGCGTCCTTTCGCTCGCCGCAACAGTTGCCGCTCTTCTTTCGACGACGCCCCTCGTGGCTAGAACAGCCTCGTCGAGGGACGGCGTTCTCCACATGACCTACGGTCCGATGCACCCCTTCTTTGCGATCTACGTCCTCTCCGTACTAGGGTACGGCCTGTTTCTTCTGTATCGAAAGCTGCGCATTCTTACCGGCATCCAGCGCCTTCAAGTGCGGTACGTCCTTCTCGCAGTTGCCTTGCCCCTCTTCGGCGCCACGGTAACGAACCTCCTCATCCCACTCGCTTTCGGCTCCTCTCGTTTTAGCGTGTACGGGCCGCTCTTTAGCATCCCTATGGTCGCGGTCATCGCACACGCGATCATTCGCCACAGACTTATGAATACGCGCCTTGTGATTCGACGTGGCGCGGCCTATATCTTAACCATCGTCGCCGCTGCCCTCGCCTTCATTTTCTTCCTTTCTCTGGCTTCACAGTTCATCGCCGCGCCCCAGGAACTGCCGCTCTCAGTCGAACTCCTCGCGCTCGTGCTTATCGCCATGGCCTTCCATCCCTTCGAACGCGCGCTTCGACGTTGGCTCGACACTTATCTCTTTCGCCAGCCCTACCACTACGATCAGACAATTCGTGAAATTAGTCGCGCCATGTCAGCACTCCTTGACGTCGAGCCTTTGCTGAAGTATGTGTGCGACACGGTCACTCGCACGGTACAACCCGAGCACGTCGCCATCTACATGCGCGACGAGGCGGGCCTCTTGTACCGGCGCCTCGTGTCCAGCGCATCTTTGCCGTCGGACGTCAATGTTCTTCCGCGTGAGATCGATGCTGCTTCCCCTCTCGTGCGTCACTTGTCCCATGACCGGCGCCCACTCCTCCTGGACGAGCCGCACATTCGTCCGCCCTTATCGCCTTCCTTGATCGAGCAATGTCACCTGCTGCGTGCAGAGCTTCTTCTTCCCATCCTTCACGATGACTCACTAAGCGGCTTTCTTGTCCTCGCATCGAAATTGTCGGGCGATCCATACTTCACTGAGGATCTTGATCTCCTTGCAACCCTTGTGAGCCAAGCCAGCGTCGCGCTGAAGAATGCTCAGCTTTACTCTCAAGTCGTCTTTGTGAACGAATACGTTGAGAACATTCTAACGACCATCGAAAGCGCAGTAATCGCGACCACTTCACAGGGCATCATCACGCTGTTCAATCCGGGCGCTGAACGTCTGACAGGTCTTTCTGCACACGCGGTCAGATTCCGCGCGCTTCATGTATTGCCACCAATGATCGGCGAGTTGCTTCAGGCAACCCTTCGCGACCAGCACCCGAGAACCCAGGTCGAAATGACTCTTCATCCGGTCGCGGGTCCTTCGGTCTCAGTCATCTGTTCGACTGCTCCATTGCGGAATCTTACTGGCGCACTCCTTGGCTGCGTCGCGGTATTGAGCGACCTGACGAGACTGAAGACTCTTGAGGATGAGAAACGTCAAGCTGAACGCTTGGCGTCGATAGGTGCCCTTGCATCCGGCATCGCCCATGAAATCAAGAATCCTCTCGTCGCGATCAAGACGTTCGCCGAACTACTGCCGGAGCGGTTTGCTGAGGAGGACTTTCGCAATGATTTCGCACGCGTGGTCGTAACCGAGATCGAGCGAATCGACGATCTTGTCGCTCGCCTTCGCGGACTGGCTACACCAGCCGCGCGACAACCTCAGCTTGTGGATCTCACCGGTCCCATAGAGGAGACACTGGCACTCTTACGCGGACAAATCGAACATGCTAGGATTCGCGCCCGAGTTGATATCGCATCCGATCTGCCGTATGTTGCGGGAGATCCCGCGCAGCTCAAACAATTGTTTCTCAACGTTCTCATGAACGCCCTCGAGGCTTTGCCGCCCGGAGGCGACATCCTCGTCAAGGCGGAAGCTAGGGACATGGTGGGATACAAGACCGTGGTCGTCAGTGTCACGGATTCTGGTCCTGGGATTCCTGAAAGCCTTCTCGGTCGAATCTTCGATCCGTTCGTCACCACGAAGGAACGCGGCTCGGGTCTCGGGTTGTCAATCTGCCGCGGCATCACAGATGCGCACCGCGCGACGATCAAGGCCGAAAACAACCCGACTGGGGGCGCTACGGTTACCATCGAATTTCCCGTAGCCGATCCTCTCTCGGCTCCCATACAGGAAAGGCGATGAGTACGACGGCTACGGCGATTTCCCTTCTTTGCGTAGCGGCAAGCCTCGCGGCTCTCGCGATCTTTGTGTTGGCCGCCCGACCAACCAGCGCGACTAATCGATGGTTCGCGGCCTCAGTCCTGACGTCGGGGCTGTGGACGCTCGGCATCGGCTTGGCGTACTGGGGAGTCGCTACTCCTTTCTCCTTCAGGCTGGCCTTCGTCTTCGCAAGTCTCATCCCAGGCGCATTCGTAAAGTTCGTGCACGTCTATCCATCCCGGAGCGATCGACTACCACGATTTCTTTTCGAAGCAGTCCTCATCGTGGGCGTGATCTTGGCGCTACTTTCAGGCTTAACTGACCTTATTGCCCATAGCCACAGGACGGCGAGTAGCGGCCTTGCCAGAGAGACTGGGCCGGTCTACCCACTCTTCGTGACGTACTATGTGGCGACGATTTCGTTCGCCCTTGCCCTTCTCATCGACAAGTGGAGGCGAACAGCAGGCAGCCAACGGATTCAACTGCAGTATCTCTGGGTCGGCGTAGCACTGTCCGTTGTTCCGGCAGTGACAACGAACCTAGTAATTCCGGCACTGACGGGCCGCTCTACGTACGCATGGCTTGGCCCGTACTTTCTACTACCGTTCGTCTTGCTTGTGGCGCACGCGGTTATCCGCCATCGGTTGATGGACCTCAGATTAGTAATTCGTCGCGGTCTCACAATCGCCGTCGCCTGTCTGTTGTCTCTTGTACCCGTTGGCGTCCTTCTCATGTTCCTCTGGGAGAGGGGCCTTCAACATCTCGAGACCGGCGAACTGATAGGCCTCCTAGCAGCCGTGGTAGCGACAACTCTGCTGGTACCGCCTACACGCAACGCGGCGGAAACTGTACTCGACCGATACGTCTACCGCGCCAGAGCGAGTTTCAGGGACACCGTCCGTCAAGCGAGTCAGACCTTCACGAGGGTTCTCGACCTGAGAACACTCGTCCACTACGTCCAGAACCTAATCCGAGGGGCGACAAACGCGGAAGGTGTTGTTATCTACGTCAAGAACCATCTCGACGAGATTCGGCTGCCCGCGAAGCATCAAGAACACAGCCCCTCGGAGATCGAGCGGCCGCTAGCGCTTCCGGCCTCGGTGCTGAGCACCTTAGTCGCAACGCGAGACTGTATCGTGCGCGACGAACTTCTCACGCGCAATCCAGCGCACCGCCACCTTCACGACGAGCTGACGAGACTGAACTGGGCGGTGGTGTTGCCGCTGCTGTTCGAGGACGCCGTGATCGGCGCCATCGTGGTGGGGCCCAAGCTCTCGGGCGACGCGTTCTACCCGCACGACCTGGACCTCCTCATGACCCTGGCCAACCAGGCGGGGATCGCGATCAAGAACGCGCAGCTCTACACGGAGGTCCTCCTCGCCAACGAGTACATCGAGAACATCGTGGCGACCATCGAGAGCGGCGTCGTCGCCGTGAACTCCGCGGGGCGGGTGACGCGCTTCAACCGCGCCGCCGCCCACCTGACCGGGCGTGCAGCCCCCGGCGTGCTCGGCGAGCCGGTCGACGCGCTGCCCGAGGCCTTGGCCGGGCCGCTCCGGGACACCCTCGTGGACGGACGCCAGCGGACCGAGCCCGAGATCCCTCTGCCGGACGGCACGGTGACCCGCGACGTCATCTGCACCACGTCGCCGCTGCGCGATCCGGACGGCGGCATCCTGGGCGCTGTCGCCGTCTTCAGCGACCTCACGCCGCTGAAGGAGCTCGAGGCGGAGCGGCGGCGCGTCGAGCGCCTCGCCTACTTCGAGATCCTGGCATCGAGCATCGCCCACGAGATCAAGAACCCCGTCGTCGCGATCAAGACCTTCGCCCAGCTCATCCCGCGCCGGCGCCACGACGACCGGTTCGTGGACGAGTTCAGCCGCGTCGTGACCCGCGAGGTGGGCCGGATGGAGCGGCTCGTCGAGCGCCTCCGGACGCTGTCGCGGCCCGCCGACCGGCCCAAGCACCGGCTCGACGTGCGCGGGCCGCTCTCGGACGCCGTGGAGTTCCTGCGCCCGGCGTTCGACGAGAAGCGCATCCGGCTCGGCGTCGTCCTGGGCGCCGAGCCGCGCCACGTGGTCGGAGACGCCGGCGAGCTCGAGCAGCTGTTCATCAACCTGCTGATGAACGCGTGCGAGGCCACGCCGCCCGACGGCCTCGTGACCGTGGACATCACCGGCTCCGCCGAGCACGCCATCGTCGCCGTCGCCGACTCCGGGCCCGGCTTCCCCCCGGAGCTCATCGATCGCGCCTTCGACCCCTTCGTGACCACGAAGCCCCGCGGCTTCGGGCTGGGGCTCACGATCTCCGCCGGTATCGCCGCCACGCATCGTGCTAAGCTGCGAGCGGCCAACCGCCCGGCAGGTGGTGCGCTGCTGACGGTGGAGTTCCCCGCCGCCGCCCCGGTGGAGGCTGCCGTCCGCGCATGAAGACCGCCCTCATCGTCACGGCCGATCACGCTCTGCGCGCGCGCCTGGTCCGCGCGGCCGCGAGCGCGTCCGTCTTCTCGGCCGCCGACGACGGCGACGCGCTCAAGATCCTGAGGCTGGTCCAGGTCGAGGTCGTCTTCCGGGACAGCCGGCCGCCGGCGACGCCGCCCGGGCCCTTCGCCGCGCGCGTCAGGGAGATCGCTCCCGCCGCGCTCCTCGTCGCCGTCGGCGGCGACGAGGACCTGGACGCGGTCGATTTCCGGCTGCCGGCGACGTTCGGCCAGGAGGACCTGCAGCTGACGCTGCGCCAGGTCGCCGACAAGCAGCGGCTCGTCCGCGAGGCCCGCTCGCGTCCCGTCGCCCCGCCGCCGTCGGCGGCCGCCGACCACGGGCTGTCCGCCGACAGCCAGGCGCTGACGCGGATCCTGCGCGAGTTCAGCCGCGTCCTGGCCGCCGGGTTCGACCTCCCCCGCGTGCTCGAGATGGTGCTCGACGCCATCAACGAGCTGCTCCGCCCGGCGCGGTCGGCGGTGCTCCTGCTCCAGCCTGACGGCGAGACGTACCGTGTCCGCGCCCACCGGGGGCTGCCGCCGCAGATCGTGGCGGCGGCGCAGCTGACGGCGTCGCAGGGCCTCGGCCGCTGGCTCGTCCAGGAGGGGCGGCCGGCGCGGCTCCAGGACCTCGGCGACCCCGAGCTGATCGCGGACCTGCGGCTGTTCGGCGGCGTGCTGGCGGTGCCGCTGCTCACGCACGGCGAGCTGGTCGCGATCCTCGTCGTCGGCCACCCCGTCGTCGGCGGCGCCTACGGCCGGCACGACACCGAGACGCTCTTCGACCTCGCCACGCACCTCGCCACGGCGATCCGCGACATCACGCTCCACCACCAGCTCCAGCACGAGAAGGAGTTCAACGAGCGCATCCTCGCCCACATGTCGAGCGGGGTGATCACGATCGGCCGCGACGAGCGGGTGGGCACGATGAACCGGCGGGCCGAGGAGATCCTCGGCCTCTCCGCGTCCAGCGTCGTCCGCCACGACCTGCGCGTCCTGCCCTCCCCGCTGGGCGACATGCTGTTCGAGACGCTGTCGACCGGGCGCACGCTCGCCCCCACCGAGATCCAGCTCGCGCTGCGCGGGCTCTGGCTCGAGGTCTCGACCTACCCGATCCTCGGCGCCGACGCCGGCCCGCTGGGCGCGGTCCTGGTCTTCGAGGACCGGACGGCCGAGAAGGAGCTGGCCGCGCAGAAGCGCCAGGCCCAGGAGTTCCAGCTCCTGGCCCGCGTCGTCGCCCGCATCGCCGACGAGATCAAGAACCCGCTGGTGTCGATCAACACGTTCGTGGAGCTGATCGACGAGCGGTACGACGACGCCGACTTCCGGAAGCTGTTCTCCTCGGTCGTGCGGCGCGACGTCCGCCGTCTGGTCCAAGTATTCGAAAAACTTGCGGGGCTGGTCAGCGAGGGTGAGTTAAACTTCACGACGGTGGACGCCCACGCCCTGGTCGACGACGTCGTGACGGCGGTCGAGCTCTCCGACGAAGGCCTCGGCAAGCGGCTCCAGGTCGACGTCGGGCGCGACCGCACGCCCCACCTCGTGAAGGTCGACGCCGCCCAGTGCCGGAAGGCCCTCTCCTACCTCGTCTGGTACCTCACCCACAACTCCCCCGGCGAGGAGGCGAAGGTCGGGATCTCGGTCGGGCGACAGTCCGGGGCGGCCGGCGGCGGCAACGTCGAGATCTCCATCAAGTCGGGGACCGCGGTCGTCCCCGCGCCCCGGCTCGCCCGCCTCTTCGATCCCGTCCAGATGGTGCAGGAGAGCCTCATCGACGTCGGGCCCGCGGTCAGCCAGCGCCTCGTGGAAGCCCTGGGCGGACAGCTCCGGCTCCGCCAGGGACGCGGCGACCTCGGCTTCGTCGTGTCGTTGCCCCCGGCGCAGGCGTGAGCCTGGCGGCCCCGCCCGCGGCGCGCAGCCGCATCCTCGTCGTGGACGACGAGATGGGGCCGCGCGAGTCCCTCCGCATGCTGCTCAAGCCGATGTACGAGATCAAGACCGCGGAGAGCGCGCGGGCCGCCCTGCAGGAGCTCGCTGCCTTCCGGCCGGACCTCGTGATCCTGGACATCAAGATGCCGGAGATCGACGGCCTCGAGGTCCTCCGGCGGATCAAGCGCGCCGACCCGTCGATCGAGGTCGTGATGATCACGGCGTACGCCTCGCTCGAGACGGTGAAGCTGGCGCTGAGCCACGGCGCCTTCGAGTACCTGATCAAGCCGTTCTCGCGACAGGACCTGGAGGACGTCGTCCGCCGCGCGCTCGCCCGCCGCCAGGCCGACCTCGGCGCCCGCGGCCAGGTGGACCGCCTCGTGGAGGAGATGCGCAGCCTCGCCGCCAAGACGCGCGAGCTCGAGGAGGCGGCCCGCCGGGAGGCGGCGGAGCAGTCGCTCCGCGTCACGCAGCTGTCGATCCTCCGCGAGATCGCGCGGACGATCGTGAGCCAGCTCGAGCTCGAGCAGATGACCCGCGCGGTGACCGATCAGCTCCGGCGCGCGCTCGGCTACGACTCCGTGAGCATCGTCGCCCCGGACGCCGCGCCGTCCGCGCCGGCCGGCGCGGCGCTGGTCACGTGCCCCATCCGCGACGCCGAGGGCCTGCTCGGGCACCTCGTCGTCGACAACCGCGCCTCCGGCCGCGGCATCGATCCCCGCGAGCGCGAGCTGCTCGAGATGCTGTCGGAGTACCTCGCGGTCGCCGTCCGCAACGCGCGCCTCTACACGGAGATCGCGGCGACGAAGCGCTCGCTCGAGCAGGTCATCGCGAGCGCCGGCGACGCGATCATCGCCATCGGCCCCGACGACCGGATCGGCAGCTGGAACCCCGCCGCCGAGCGCATCTTCTCGCTGCCGGCGGCCGACGCGATGGGGCGGCCGATCACGGAGTTCGTGCCCGTCTCCGACTACACCGACGCCAAGCGGCGGCTGGCGCAGGGGCGGCCCATGCACGCGTTCGAGGTGCTGTCGGCCCGCGGGCCCCGCCCGCTGGCCCTGGCGGTGACGCTCTCGGCGCTGCGCGGCCGGGGCGGCGCCTTCGACGGCGCCATCGCGATCGTGCGCGACATCACCGTGCAGCGGGAGGTCGAGAGCCAGCTCCACCAGTCGGAGAAGCTGACGGCGCTGGGGCAGCTGGCGGGCGGGATCGCCCACGACTTCAACAACCTGCTCCAGGCGATCCTCGGCTACGCGCAGCTCATGAAGCAGAACATGACCGACGGCGACCTCGTCGCGCGCTCGCTCAAGGTCCTCGAGTCGGCGGCCATCGACGGCTCGGAGACCGTCCGCCGCATCCAGCAGTTCGCGCGCCTCCGCCCCGACGAGCAGTTCGTCCCGGTCGACATGAACCGCATCGTCGAGGACGCGGTGGCGATCGTCCGGCCGCGGTGGGACGAGAAGCGGGCGCACGAGAACCGGCCGCTCGACCTGCGGCTCGAGCTCGCCCCGGCGCTGCCGCCGGTGAACGGCCGGCCCGCCGCGCTGACCGAGGTCATGACCAACCTGATGCTGAACGCGATCGACGCGATGCCCGAGGGCGGCACCCTGCGCATCGCCACCCGCGCGGCCGAGGACGGCGTCGTGCTGGCGGTGAGCGACACCGGCGTCGGCATGCCGGAGCCCGTGCGGCGGCGCGTCTTCGAGCCGTTCTTCTCCACCAAGGGCGAGGCGGGATCGGGACTCGGGCTCGCCATGGCCTACTCGATCGTGAAGCGGCACGGCGGGGAGATCCGGGTCGACAGCGAGCCTGGACGCGGCGCCACGTTCACGCTGACGTTCCCGACGGCCGCCGAGGCGCAGCGGATCGAGGCGCCGCCGGCGCCCGAGCGCCCGCGGCGGGACGCGAGCGTGCTCGTCGTCGACGACGATCCCCAGGTGCTGTCGACGCTCGTGGAGCTCCTGCGCAACCTCGGGCACGCGGTGACCTCGGCGCCGGGCGGCGCCGAGGCGCTCGCCGACTACACGCCGGGCCGCTTCGAGCTCGTCCTCACCAACATCGGCATGGCGGGGATGACCGGCTGGGAGCTGGCCGAGCGCCTGCGCGCCATCGACCGCCAGGTGCCGATCCTGTTCATCACGGGCTGGGGGCTGCGCGAGGAGGACCACGCGCGCCTGGACGCGCTCAAGATCGACCGCTGTCTCTACAAGCCGGTGCGCCCGAGCGACCTCGACGCCGCCATCCAGGCGGCGATCCACCACGCCTGATCGGGCGTCACGCCCGCTTCATCGGCCGGCCGCAGCAGATCCTCTGCGCCATCGCCACCTTGCCGCACTTCGCGCAGCGGAACCCCGCCATGCTCGCTCCCCTCCCCAGCGCCCGGGGCGCTCGGCCCGATCCTACAGCCGCTCGATGATCGTCGCGATGCCCTGCCCGAAGCCGATGCACATCGTCTGGAGGCCGTAGCGGCCGCCGCGCCGCTCCAGCTCGTGCAGCAGCGTGGTCATGAGGCGGGCGCCGGAGCAGCCGAGCGGATGCCCGAGGGCGATGGCGCCGCCGTTGACGTTGACACGGCGCATGTCCGGGTGCAGCTCCCGCTCCCAGGCCAGCACGACCGAGGCGAAGGCCTCGTTGATCTCGAAGAGGTCGATGTCCTCCAGCCGCAGGCCGGCGCGACGGAGCACGCGCTGCGTGGCCGGAATGGGCCCGGTCAGCATGATCGTCGGGTCGACGCCGGCGAGCGCCGTGGCGACGACGCGCGCGCGCGGCCGCAGGCCGAGGGCGCGCGCCCGCTCGGCCGACATGATCATGAGCGCGGCGGCTCCGTCGGAGATCTGCGAGGAGTTGCCGGCCGTCACGACGCCGTCGGGCTTGAACGAGGGCGCCAGCGACGCCATCTTCTCCCGGTTCACGGGGACCCTCACGCCCTCGTCGGTGTCGAACACCGAACCGTCGGGCAGCGTCACCGGGACGATCTCGGCCTCGAAGCGGCCCTCGGCGATCGCCTGCCCGGCCTTCTCGTGGCTGCCCGCCGCGAAGTCGTCCAGCTCCTTGCGCCCGAGGCCCCACTTCTCGGCGATGAGCTCGGCGGAGATGCCCTGGGGCACGATGTTGTGGCGTTCCTGCAGCGCCGGGGACAGCGGCCCCTCGCCGGGCCCCATGGCGTTCGAGCCCATCGGCACCCGCGTCATGTGCTCGACGCCGCCCGCGATGACGACGTCGTACTGCCCGGCCATGACGCCCATCGCGGCAAAGTTCACCGCCTGCTGGCCCGAGCCGCACATCCGGTCGAGCGTCGTGCCGCAGACGTCGACCGGGAAGCCGGCGATCAGCGCGGCGTTGCGGGCGATGTTCATGCCCTGCTCGCCGAGCTGGTCGACGCACCCGAGGATGACGTCCTCGACCTCGGTCGGATCCACGCCGACCCGCGCCACCAGCTCCTTCAGGACGTGGGCGGCGAGGTCGTCGGGACGGACGGGGCTGAGCTTGCCGTTCTTCTTGCCGACGGCCGTGCGGACCGCTCCGACGATGACCGCGTCTCGCATGTGGAACCTCCCGTGGCGGGCTCGAGCCCGACTGAACGCCCGTTCATTCTACCGGCCGGCCCGGGACGGGGCAAGGATGGCGCGCGGGAGGAGGCGCCCGCGCGCGGCGTCGGGACTACCGGGAGCGCTTGACCTGGTCGGCCAGCTTGCAGAAGGCGCAGAGGGTGCCGGTCGTCACCTGCCCGCAGCGGGCGCACTCGACGAGGGCCACGGGCTCGACGCGCTCGAACGCGGGCCGGGCCTTCTCGAGGAAGCCGAACAGGAAGTTGTGCTTGGCGCCGGGCGAGGCGTCCTCCATGCGGCTCAGGATCTCCTTGTGCGCGATGGACGTCGCCCCCTTCGCGAACGGGCACTCCTCGACGATGTAGTCGATGCGGCGCAGGAACGCGTACGCCGCCGTCTCGCGCTCGGAGAGCCGGTAGAGCGGCTTCACGCGGCGCACGAGCTTCGGGTGCGTGGACGGAAGCGCCGGCGACTGCCGCGGCAGCGCGTCCGTCTGCCACGTCATCACGGACCCGAACAGCGTGGCGGCCTCGTCGTCCAGGTTGTGGCCCGTGGCGACCACGGGGAAGCCGTGCTCGAGCGCCACGCGGTTCATGAGGTAGCGCTTGCTGAGGCCGCAGCCCGAGCACGGCGGGCGCCGCGTGACGTCCTTGATGACGGGGACCGGAGCGCCGACCTCCTCCGCCACGCTGGTGACGATGAGCGGCGCGCCGCGCGCCGCGGCGAACGCCTCGCACTTCGCCCGCGACTCGGCCGAGTAGTCGAAGATGCCGAGGTCCAGGTAGACCCCGGTCGTCCGGTAGCCCTCCTCGATGAGCACGTCCCACAGCGCCAGCGAGTCCTTGCCGCCGGAGACGGCGACCAGCACCTTCTCGTCCCGGGCGAGCATGCGATGGCGCCGGACGGCTTCGCGGACCTGGTTGCGGAAGAACTCCACGAAGTCGGGGGCGCAGAACGCGGCGTTGTGGCGCCGGAGCTCGATGACGGCCCCGCCCCCGCACTTGCGGCACTTCACCGGCGGCCTCCCGACATGACGGGGCGCAGCTCGATCGTGTCGTCGTCGCCGACGACCTGGTCGGCGGTGACGAGGGCGTCGCCGCGGATCACGAGCACGGTCTCCGGGAGGATGTCCAGCTCGCGAAGCACGTCCTTCACGCGGCGCCCGCCCTTCACCTCGACCTCGCGACGCGGGTTCCTGAGGACGACCTTCACGAGCGGGGGAACCCCGGCGCGCGCTTGATCTCGCGCAGCTGGGCCAGGTGGACGCCGTCGTGGTGCGCCTGGAGCGCCCACCACTGGGCGAGGTCGAGGTCGCCGAGCCGGAAGTGCTTGAAGACCAGCCGGCGGGGGTCGATCGTCCCGAGCTTCTCGACCGACTGCCGGCTCCGCTCGCGCACCGCCTTCATCGTGGCGATCAGCTCCCCGATCGGCTTGCCGTGCTCGGGCCACACGACCTGCGGCGCCTCGGCCGGGCCTGCCGGCCAGTCCGGCAGCGGCGCGAACGACGTGAGATCCGGCGGGAAGGGCGCCAGCGTCCCCGCCGCCTCGGCCTCGCGCGTCAGCTTGGTCGTCAGCTTGCCGGTGGCGATCTCGGCGATCGTCAGGTGGTGCACGACCTCGCCGACCGACCAGTCCGCCGGCGACGGCCTGAAGTCGGCCTGCGCCTGCGACAGGCCCTCGACCTCGCGGAGCACCTCGGCGCGCGCGGCCTCCAGCGTCTCCCACAGCGCGGCGACGGGCGGGGGAAGGGACATGGGATCTCCTCGTGTTTTCTCGCGAGTATACCCTGCCTTGGCCGCCCCCCGCCCCCGTGCTAGAGTCCGACGCGGCCCGGATCCCGTCTCCCGAAGGAGGCTCCATGCGCCATCTCACCCTGCTCGTCGTCGCGCTCCTGGTCGCCGGTGTCGTGACTCCCGCGGCGGCCGAGTATCCCGACCGTCCCCTCACGATCCTGACCGGGTATCCGGCGGGCGGGATGGTGGACATCGTCGCCCGCGCCCTCACCGAGGGGATGAAGAAGAAGTTCCCCAAGGGCATCGCGATCGTCTCGCGTCCCGGCGCCGGCGGCTCCCTCGCCGTCGCGGAGATGGTGCAGGCGAAGCCGGACGGCTACACGATCATCCTGGCCCCGCTCTCCACGCTGGTCATCCACCCACAGCTGAACGACCTGCCGTACAAGACGCCCGACGACTACGAGCCCATCGTCAACGTCGTCTCGTTCTACACGCTGTTCACCGTCCGCGCCGACGCCCCGTGGAAGACGGCCCAGGAGTTCGTGAGCGCGGCCAAGGCGAACCCGGGCAAGCTGCGGGTGGGATCGCCGGGCGAGGGCACGTCGAGCCACCTGAACCTCGAGGAGCTGAAGCGGCTCAGCGGAGCCAGCATCACCCACGTGCCGTTCTCGGGGTGGGGCGAGTCGAGCCCGGCGCTGCTGGGCGGCCACATCGAGGGCCTCATGGCCCAGCCCGGCGAGGTCAAGCCGCTCGCCGACGGCAAGAAGCTGCGCGTGCTCCTCGTCTTCAACCCCAAGCGCAATCCCGCCTTTCCCGACGCGCCGACGGCGAAGGAGGCGGGCTGGGACACCGCCGGTGGCACGTGGTTCATGTTCGTCGCGCCCAGGGGGACGCCGGGCGCCGCGCTCAGGTACATCCACGACGCGACGAAGGCCGCGATGGAAGAGCCGCAGTTCGTGAACACCATCAGGCAGCGCGTCATCGACATCGACTACCGCGCCGGCGACCAGCTCCGTGCCGACCTCTGGCGCGAGTACAGGTACCACACCGAGGTCCTGACCCGGCTGGGGATGATCAAGAAGAAGTAGGGCCGATGATCGAGCGGCTCGTCGCGCTCGCCGTGCTGGCCGCCGGCGCCGGGTACCTGGCGAGCGCGACGCCGCTGCCGGTCGGGACGGCGGCCCGGCCCGGCGCCGGCTTCTTCCCGCTCGCCGTCGGCGTCTTCGGCACGGCGGTCGCGCTCGCGTGGGTCGTGGTGGCCCTCCGGCGGCCCTCCCTCGCCGCGGCCGCGCCGGTCCCGGCCGGAGGACGCCGTCGCGTCGGCGCGACGGCGGCGCTGCTGGTGGCGTTCTGCCTGCTCTTGCCCCGTGTCGGCTACCCCGTCGTCGCGTTCCTCTTCGTCGCCCTCCTGCTGCGCGCGCTGGGCTCCCGGTGGCCGTCGGCCGTCGCGATCGCGCTGGCCACCGCGCTCGTCTCCACGTACGTGTTCGGCTCGCTGCTCGGCGTGCCGCTGCCCCGCGGATGGCTCGCCGGGTGACGCCGCGGCTGTCGCGCCGCGCGCCGGTCGCCTCCCGCTGATGGGCCCCGTCGAGGGCCTGCTCTACGGGTTCTCGGTCGCGCTGACCCCGACCAACCTCGCCGCGTGCTTCCTCGGGGTGCTGGTCGGGACCATCGTCGGCATCCTGCCCGGCATCGGCCCGGTCGGCGCCATGGCGCTGCTGCTGCCGTCGACCTTCGCGCTGCAGCCGGCGACGGCGCTCATCATGCTCGCCGGCATCTACTACGGCTCGATGTACGGCGGGTCGACGACGTCCATCCTCGTCAACGTGCCCGGGGAGGCCGGCTCCGTCGTCACGGCGCTGGACGGCTACCAGATGACGCGCAAGGGGCGCGCCGGCGCCGCGCTCTCCGTGGCGGCCGTCGGCTCGTTCGTCGCCGGCTCGCTCGGGGTCGTGGGGATCGTCCTGGCGTCGGCGTGGCTCGCCGACCAGGCGCTGCGGTTCGGCCCCCCCGAGTACTTCGCGATGGCGCTGGGCGGGCTGCTGCTGCTCTCGCGCCTCTCGGGCGGGTCGGTGATGCACTCGTTCGTCCTGGTCGCGATCGGCCTCGCTCTCGGGACCGTCGGCATGGAGCCGATCTCGGCCGTGCGCCGCTTCACGTTCGGCTCCACGCAGCTCTCGCAGGGCATCGAGCTGGTGCCCGTCATCATGGGGCTGTACGGCGTCGCGGAGGTGATGCTGATCGCGGAGTCCGGGATCAGGGCCGGCCACGTGGCGAGCGTCCGCCTGCGCGAGCTGCTGCCGACCAGGACCGAGTGGCGGCAGTCGGCCTGGCCGATCGCGCGCGGCTCCGTCGTGGGCTTCCTCACCGGCCTGATCCCCGGCCCGACGACGGTCCTCGCGACGTTCATCGCCTACACGGTGGAGCGCAAGGCGTCGAGGACGCCGGAGCGGTTCGGGGCGGGCGCCATCGAGGGCGTCGCGGGCCCCGAGGCGGCCAACAACGGCGCCACCGCCGGGGCGATGGTCCCGCTGCTGTCGCTCGGCATCCCGTTCTCGCCGGCCACCGCGATCCTCCTCGGCGCTCTCGTCATCACCGGGATCCAGCCGGGCCCCCTGCTCATCAGCCAGCGTCCCGAGGTGTTCTGGGGCGTCGTCGCGAGCATGTACATCGGCAACCTGATCCTGCTCGTCCTCAACCTGCCGCTGGTGGGGCTCTTCGTGAGCGTGCTGCGGCTGCCCCAGCACATCCTCGCCACGCTGGTGCTGCTGCTCTGCCTCGTGGGCGCCTTCAGCCTGAACAACAGCCAGCTCGACCTGTGGGTGCTCGCCGTCTTCGGCATCTTCGGTTACGGCCTCCGCAAGCTCGCCATCGATCCGTCGCCGCTCGTCGTGGCGCTCGTCCTCGGGCCGCTCATGGAGAAGACCCTGAGGCAGTCGCTGTTCATGACCCGGGGCGACGCGCTCGAAATGCTGGCGCGACCGCTGACCCTGACGCTCCTCCTGGTCGGCGTGCTCGCGCTCGTGGGCCCGCCCCTGCTGCGCTTCGCGCGTCGGCCCGACCGCGCCGAGCTGTCCGGGGTGGTGCGGTGACGCGGGAGGGGCGCGCGACGGCCGCGCGCCGGCCCTGGCGCACGCTCTCGACCCGCCCCGTCTACGAGAACCGCTGGATCAGCGTCCGCGAGGACGTCGCCGAGCTGCCGGACGGCCGGCGGACGATCTACGGGGTGATCACGGCGGCGCCGGCGGTCGGCGTCCTGCCGATGCTCGGCGCCGACGCGGTGGTGCTGGTGGGCCAGTACCGCTACGTCGCGCGCGACTTCCGGTGGGAGATGCCGACGGGCGGCGTCCACGCGGGCGAGGCGCTGGAGGCGGCGGCGCGGCGGGAGCTGAGGGAGGAGGCCGGGTACGAGGCGGGGCGGCTGACGCCGCTGTGCACGTTCCACACCTCGAAGAGCGTGATGGACGAGACGGCGCACCTCTACCTCGCCGAGGACCTCCGGCCCGTCCGCGCCGCCCCGGACGCCACCGAGTTCATCGAGGTGCGGCCCTTCGCGTTCGCGGAGGTGCTCCGCATGGTGGAGAGGAGCGAGATCACCGACGCGATGACGGTGATCGCCGTGCTGCACGCCGCCCGGCGACTCGGCCGCTGATCGCCGGCGTCACTCCTCCGCGGTATCCTCCTCCTCCCAGCGATGGCGGTCGCGCCCCTCGAGGATCTCGCCCGAGGTCGTGACCTCGTCGTCCGGGGCGCGCGGGACGCCGAGCGCCTCCCCCAGCTCGTCGACGACGTCCTGGTCGGGCGTGGCGACGCTGCCGCCGACCATCTCCTCGCCGACGTCCGGGCGCTTCCAGTCGGCGTCGGGATCGCCGCCCGTCAGTGCGGGGCCGGTCGCGCGGTACTCCTCGCGCTCCTCGACGGCCCGGCGGTCGGCCTCGGCCATCGGCGTGACGATCTCGCGTGGCGGCGATCCCTGCAGCTCCTCCTCGGAGCGGCGCTCGCGGTCCTCGTCCGGCTGCTGACGCGCCATGCGCGCAGCAAGGAGCGAACCGCGTGCCAGCGAGGTGGCGGCGGCCGCGTCACCGTGACGACGCGAGGACGATCGGGCCGGTGGGCGCCGGGACGCCGCCGGCGGGCTCGATCGTGACCGCGAAGACGTCCACGGGGCCGCCGGTGGGCGCCACCGGATGGCTCGCCTCCCCGGAGGCGCCGACCTGGAACACGCCGGCCGGGCTGGGCTTGCCCCCGGCGATCGTCCACAGCTCGTAGGCCTTGCCCTCGGGCGCCGGCGGCAGGTTGGCGACGACCAGGTAGCCTCCCGCCGTGGCGTGCCACACCACGCGGCCGTGAGCCTCGCGGCCGGGGCCCGCGCCGCGCAGGGCGACCACGCGGGTCGCCGGGTCGCGCAGCAGCGCGAGCATCCGCTCCTCGAGCGCGACCCGCTCGCGCAGCGCGGCTTCCTGCTTGCGGAGCTGGTCGCGGAGCGCGCTGGTCTCGCGCGCGATCTGTCCGAGGCGCGCCTCGTAGCGCGCGGCCACGTAGGAGCCGGCGAGGAAACCGCCGACCACCATCGCGGCGGCGGCGACGGCGCTCCATCGCAGCCACGTCCGCCGCAGCGCCCGGCCCGGGACGGGCGCGGTCGCCCGGAGGCGCCCCAGCAGCGCCTCGCGCACGTGCGGCGGCGGCGACGCGGGCGGAAGGCCGGCGGCGAGAGCGGCCAGCGCCTCGCCCGACTCCCTCAGCGCCCGCTCGCAGGCCGCGCAGCCGCGGGCCAGGTGCGCCTCGAACGCCGCCAGGTCCTCCCCGTCGAGGGCGCCGAGCACGTATGCCGCGACCTGGGTGTCGAACTCCTCGTGACTCATCACGCCTGTCGCCTCACCGCCTCCCGGAGCCGCTCGAGCCCCAGCCGCATGCGCGTCTTCACGGTGCCGAGCGGCTGCTTCAGTCGCTCGGCGATCTCCGTCTGGGTGAGGCCGCCGTAGTACGCCAGCTCGATGATCTCCCGTTGCCCGTCGGGCAGGCCGCCGAGGACGCCGGCCACGAGGGAGCGGTCGGCGGTGCGCTCCGCGGCGTCGCCGCCCGCCTCCGCGCGCGCGGCGATCGCCTCGTCCAGCGGCGCGACGAAGGTCTCGGTTCTTCTACGGACGGCCCGGACGCGGTCGATTGCCCGCGCCCGGGCCCTGGTCAAGACCCAGGCCTCGGGGGTCCCCCGGGCGGGATCGTAGCTCGGCGCGGCCTGCCAGCACTCCCAGAAGACCTCCTGGACGACGTCGTCCGCGTCGGCGCGGGACCGGACGATGCGGAGGATGAGCGGGTATACGAGCGGGGAGTACCGATCGTAGAACCGGGCGAAGGCCTCCCGGTCGCCGATCGCCATCTGCCGGATCAGCTCCGGCCCGGTCCCGGTCGACATGACGCGCACTTGACTAGCAGAGGCCCCCGCCATTGGCAAGGCGCCCTTCCCGCTGTCTACGGGGGGCAGCCGGCGGTCGGATTGCACCCGCTTGACCGGTCGCTCGGGCGCGCGTAGGCTTCAATATCGGATTCCCTACCGGAAAGGGGTGATTGCGTGAGCTCATATCTTCTGATCGAGACCAAGGGGCCGACGGAGGGGGGCGACTACGCCTTCGAGCTCGGCCGCCAGCTCCGCGAGCTCAAGCACGACGTCACCATCTACCTGCTCCAGGACGCGGTCTTCGCCGCGCGGCGCACGCTCCGCGCGGGACAGGCGCTGCTCGAGCAGGCCCAGCACAGCGGCCTGCGCGTGCTCGTCGACGTGGTGTCGGCGCGGCAACGCGGGATCGTCGGCGAGCGCGTCGCCAAGGGCGTCACCGTCTCCGACATGGGCGAGATGGTCGACCTGCTGATGGAGCGGGCCGACAAGGCGATCTGGCACTGAGGGGGGAGCGATGGCCGAACGGAAGACCCTGCACATCACGGTGACCGCCGGGCCGTACGGGAGCGAGAGCCCCGTCAGCGTGTTCCGGCTGGTCGACACGGCGCTCGACCGGGGCTACGACGTGAACGTCCTGGCCTACGAGGACGCGGTGCTGCTGACGGCGAAGGCCCAGAAGCAGCACGACGATCCGATCTGGAAGGACCGCGCCGAGCACCACACCGACGCCGGCAAGGCGCACTCGACCACGGCCGAGTTCGTCGAGCGGCTGCTCGCCAAGGGCCAGGGCGAGCCGCATCTCAACTGGTACGTCTGAGGGCTCTGCTGCGTGGAACGGGGCGTTCCACAGGGATACCACCTCGACGGCGTGGTCCACGGCTCGCTGGCCGACATCTACAAGTGGACCGAGGCGGCGCACCACACGCTCCTCGTCTCCGCTCACTAGGGCATCGCCATGGGAAAGACGATCCTCTCGGTCCTGAGGCACACCGAGTACGGCAACCTCGAGGACAGCGACATCGGCCTCTTCGCCTCGGCGTTCGCGCCGGTCGCCGGCTCGAAGATCACGATCCTGCTCACGGAGGACGCCGTCAACTACGGCGTGCGCGGTCAGGAGGGAACCGGCATCGAGATCGCCGGGGCCCCCGTGCAACCCGGGTTCCTCATCGAGACCGACGTCCAGTCGGTGCAGCAGGCCGGCATCCCCGTGTACGCGCTGCGCGAGGACGTCGAGGAGCGCGGGATCTCGCCGTCGGACCTGATCCCCGGGATCCAGCTGCTCGCCCGCCGGGAGTACGGGCGGTTCATCGATCGGTTCGACACGGTCTGGAACTGGTAGTCGCGATGGACGGGCGGCCGGCGTCCGCGGCGGGGACCGGCGTCGACGCGGCGATCACCGTCGACAACCGCGGCCTGCTGTGCGCGCAGGGCATCGTGCGGCTCATGCGCGCGCTCGGGCCGCTGCCGCCCGGCCAGCTCGTCCGCGTGCTGTCGACGGACCCCGCCGCCGAGCAGGACTATCCCGCCTGGTGTCGCAACACGGGCCACGTGTTCCTCCGCCACGAGCGCGGCGACGGCGGCGTCATCGCCTCGTTCCTGCGGAAGCGGTCGTGACGCCGCCCACCGCGCCGCCGTGAAGCGACTGGCGGTCATCGTCTCCCGCGGCGAGCTGAACAACCTGGTCCAGGTCGCCACGCTCCTGCTCGCCGCTGTCGGGTCGGGCGTCGCCGTCCGGGTCTTCTTCCGGGACGACGCCGTGTACGCCGTCGCGCGGGGCGCCAGGGACCTGCCGCTGTCCCCCCTCCACAGGCGCGACGAGGGCGGCGTTCGCGAGCGGCTGGCGGCCCAGGGGCTCGACGACGTGCCGGCGCTGCTGCGCCAGGTCAAGGACGCGGGGGACGCGCGGCTCTACGTGTGCTCGTCGTCCCTGGCGATCTGCGGCGTGGGGGCTGACGACCTCTCGCCGGAGATCGATGCGGTCCGCGGGCTCACGGCCTTCCTGCTCGAGGACGTCGCCGGCGCCGATCGCGTGCTGACGTTCTGACGGGCACGGGCCGGGAGATCGCCCCCGACCCAGCCGGGCGCTCCGAGCGCGCCGGCACGCCGGACGCGCTCCTCGATCGACCTTCCGCACACAGGTCTGCGCCCGGCCTTGACGCCGGGACGGCGCTGTGCCAGCGTAGCCGCCACCGCCGGCCTGCCCGGTTGCTCCGCCTGCCGGCCACAAGGGAGGTTGCGATGTCCAGGACCACGCGCGTGCTCACCGGACTCCTCATGCTGGCCGTCGTGGCGTGGATGGCGCCCGCCGCGATGCCGGCCGACCCCATCCGGATCGCCTACATCGATCCCCTGTCGGGGCCGTTCGCCGCCACCGGCGAGAACGGCCTGAAGCAGTTCCGCTTCGCCGCGGAGCGGATCAACAAGGCGGGCGGCGTGCTCGGGCGGCAGCTCGAGATCGTCCCCTACGACAACAAGGTGAGCCCCCAGGAGAGCCTGATCCAGCTCAAGAAGGTCATCGGCGACGGCATCCAGTTCGTCTTCCAGGGCAACAGCTCCGGCGTGGCCCACGCGATCTCGGACGCCGTCCTGAAGCACAACGAGCGCAATCCCGGCAACCGCGTCCTCTACCTGAACTACTCCGCGGTCGACCCGGCGCTGACCCAGGACAAGTGCCACTACTGGCACTTCCGGTTCGACGCCCACGCCGACATGAAGATGGCCGCGCTCACGGACGTGATCAGGGCCAACCCGAGGATCAAGAAGATGTACATCATCGGCCAGGACTACTCCTTCGGGAAGGCCGTGGCCGAGGCGGCCGTCAAGATGCTGAAGGAGAAGCGGCCGGACATCGAGGTCGTCGGCAACGAGCTGCACCCGATCGGCAAGGTCCTCGACTTCTCGCCGTACGTCCAGAAGATCATCGCCTCGGGCGCCGACGCCGTGATCACGGGCAACTGGGGCGCCGACATGGTGAACCTCGCCAAGGCCGCCAACGACGGCGGGCTGCGCGTGCCCTTCTACACCTACTACGCGGCCTCCGACGGCGTCACCGCCGCCATCGGCGCGGCCGGGGTGGACCGGATCCGCCTCGTCCACGAGACGCACCCGGGCAACCCGACGCCGCCGAAGGCGCTGTCCGAGTACATCACCGCCTTCAAGAAGCAGAACCCCAGCAACGACATCAACCAGCCGCGCATCAACACCGCTCTCAACATGCTGGCGCAGGCCCTCAAGCGCGCGAACACGACCGACGTCGACAAGGTGGCGGCCGCGCTCGAGGGCATGGAGTTCACGACGCTCGGCGGCGACCAGGTCGTCATGCGCCGGGACGACCACCAGCTCCTGATGCCCATCTACATCTCGGTCCACACCAACAAGGGCATCGTCCACGACTTCGACAACTCGAAGTTCGGGCTCTCGCTCGAGAACAAGATCGAGCGCGAGAAGGCGACCCTGCCGACCTCGTGCAAGATGCAGCGGCCGAGCTAGCGGCCCCGCGACGGCGGGCGGGACGCCCCGGCGCCCCGCCCGCCTCCACCGGCGATGTTCGAGCTGGTCTTCTTCTCGCTCCTCAACGGCCTCGTCTTCGGCCTGCTCCTGTTCATGCTGTCGAGCGGGCTCACGCTGATCTTCGGCATGATGGGCGTGCTGAACTTCGCCCACGCCGGCTTCTACATGCTCGGGGCGTACTTCGCCTACACGCTGTCGCTCTACACCGGCTTCTGGTCGGGCCTCGTGGTGGCGCCGATCGCCGTGGGGCTGATCGGGGCGGCGGTCGAGCGCTGGGGGCTGCGGCGCGTCCACCGCTTCGGGCACGTGGCGGAGCTGATCTTCACCTTCGGCGTCCTCGTGCTCCTGACCGAGATCGTGCAGCTCGTCTGGGGCAAGCCCGCCAAGAGCTTCGAGGTGCCCGCCGCGCTCGACTTCCCGCTCTTCCGCCTCTTCCAGGGCAGCTTCCCCGCCTACAAGGCCTTCATGCTGCTGATCTCCGTCGGCATGTTCGTCTTCCTGTTCGGCGTGCTGACGCGGACGCGGGCGGGGCTCATCATCCAGGCCTCGCTGACCCACCCGCACATGGTGGCGATGCTGGGGCACAACGTGCCGCGGGTCTTCATGGTCGTCTTCGGGATCGGCTCGGCGCTGGCCGGGCTGGCCGGCGTCATCGCCGGACCGGTGCTCGGGACGTTCCCGGGCATGGCGCAGGCCCTCGGCAGCATCGTGTTCGTCGTCGTGGTGATCGGGGGGCTCGGCTCGCTGACCGGCGCCTTCGCGGCCTCGCTGCTGATCGGGATCGTGCAGACGTTCGCGGTCGCGCTGAACGTCTCGGTGGGCGACGTGCTCCTCGGCGTCGGCGTCCCGCGGGCGGCGGAGGCGGCGCTGCACGACGTGTGGAAGATCACCGTCGCCCAGGTGGCGCCCATCATCCCCTACCTGCTGCTGATCCTGATCCTGATCGTCCGGCCCACGGGCCTCTTCGGGACCCGCGAGACGTGACCGCTCCGGCCACGGCCCGCCCGCTCGACGCCGCCGCCGTGGCGCGCCCCGGCCTGGCGCGCCGCGCCGCCGTCTGGGTCGCGGCCGTGCTCGTGGTGGTCGCGCTGCCGTACGTCCTGCGCACGTCGGCCGCCGTGCCGGTCATGAACCAGATGGGGATCTCCATCGTGTTCGCGCTCTCGTACAACATGCTGCTCGGCCAGGGCGGCATGCTGTCGTTCGGCCATGCCGTCTACTTCGGCCTCGGCGGCTTCATCGCCGCCCACGCGGTGAACATGACGGGACGCGGGCTCTTCTACCTCCCGGTGCCGCTGGTGCCGCTCGTGGGCGCGCTGGGCGGCCTCGCCGCCGCCGTCGTCTTCGGCAGCTTCTCGACGCGGCGGGCCGGGACCGTGTTCGCCATGATCTCGCTCGGCATCGCCGAGCTGATGGCGGCCTCGTCGCTGATCTTCGACCGCTTCTTCGGCGGCGAGGAGGGCATCACCGCGAACCGCACCAAGGCCCCCACGCTCGCCGGGCTCGAGTTCACCAGCGACCGGCAGGTCTACTACCTGATCGCGTTCTGGATGCTGGTCTCGATCGCGCTCATGTACGCGTTCTCCCGGACGCCGGCCGGCCGCATGGCGAACGCCGTGCGCGACAACCCCGAGCGGGCGGAGTTCGTCGGCTACAGCGCCCCCATGGTCCGGTTCGTCTCGTTCTGCGCGTCGGGGTTCTTCGCCGGCGTGGCGGGCGGGCTCTTCGCCGTGAACTACGAGATCCTCACCGCCGAGAACATGGGGCTCAACGCGTCGGGCGCCGTCCTGCTGATGACGTACATCGGGGGCATCGGCTTCTTCGCCGGCCCCATCATCGGCGCGATCGTCTTCACGTTCCTGCAGTCGATGCTGAGCGACTACACCGGGATCTGGCTCCTCTATCTGGGCATCCTCTTCCTGGCGACGGTGCTGTTCGTCCCGGCCGGGCTCGCCGGCATCTACGTCATGCACCGGCCCGTCTGGCGCGCCGGGCGGCCGGGCCGGCTCGTCGTGCCCTACCTGGTGGCGGGGGGCCTCGCCGTCGTCGCGGCGGCCGGCATCGTCGGCATCCTCGAGATGGTGCACTTCCTCGTGACCGCGCCCGCGGGGCGCACGACCAAGACGCTGTTCTGGATGAGCGTGCACGTCTACACGGTCGGGCCGTGGCTCGCCTTCGCGGCCCTGACGGTCGCCGGCGCCCTCGGGCTGCGCCGCGCGGGGCCGTGGGTCGCGGCGACGTTCGCCGAGGCGAGCCGGCCGGCGCGATGACCCCCGCGGTCGAGCTGCTGGACGTCCACAAGAGCTTCGGAGCGACGCCGATCATCCGCGGCGTCGATCTCGCCATCGAGGCGGGCACACGGCAGGCGCTCATCGGTCCCAACGGGGCCGGCAAGTCGACGCTGTTCAACCTGATCACGGGCAAGTACCCCGTCACCCGCGGGCGCGTGCGGCTCAAGGGACAGGACGTCACCGGCCTCCGGCCCCACGAGATCAACCGGCGCGGCCTGAGCCGCTCGTTCCAGGTGACGAACATCTTCCCGTGGCTGTCGGTGTACGAGAACGTCCGCTGCGCCGTCCTGTGGTCGATGGGCCACGGCTACGCGTTCTGGCGGTTCGTGGACCGCGCCCGGGACGTGAACGAGCGCACCGAGATGGTGCTCGAGCAGCTCAACCTGACCGCCCGGCGTCACGTGCCCGCCGGCGTGCTGTCCTACGCCGAGCAGCGCGCGCTGGAGATCGGCATCACGATCGCGGGCGGCGCCGACGTGATCCTGCTCGACGAGCCCACGTCGGGCATGAGCCGCAGCGAGACCGAGCAGGTCGTCCAGCTGATCCGCCAGGTCACGGCCGGCAAGACACTGCTGATGGTGGAGCACGACATGAGCGTCGTGTTCGACCTGGCGGACCGGATCGCCGTGCTCGTGTATGGCAAGGTCATCGCGCACGACACGCCCGAGCGCATCCGCGCGAACCCGGCCGTCCAGGAGGCCTACCTGGGAGTGCCGGCCTGATGCTGGCCGTCCAGGACCTCCACGCCTTCTACGGCAAGAGCCACATCCTCCACGGGGTGACGCTGACGGTCGGCGAGGGGGAGATCGTCAGCCTCCTCGGCAGGAACGGCGTCGGCCGGTCGACGACCATCAAGGCCATCATGGGCGACGTCCGCGCGCACGGCTCGGTCCGCTTCCGGGGCGAGCAGATCGCGGGCCTCCCGCCCTACGTGATCGCGCGCCGCGGCCTGGGCTACGTCCCGGAGAACCGCGACATCTTCCCGACCCTCACCGTCCGGCAGAACCTCCTGCTCGGCATGAAGAACCCGCGCAAGCCGGGGCGCTGGACGATCGAGGACATGTTCGCGCTGTTCCCGGTCCTCCGGGAGCGGGCCGACAGCCCCGGCGGCGTCCTGTCGGGCGGCGAGCAGCAGATGCTCACGATCTGCCGCACGCTCATGGGGGACCCGCACCTGATCATGATCGACGAGCCCACCGAGGGCCTGGCGCCCATGCTCGTCCAGCAGGTCGGCCGGCTGCTCACGGAGATCGCCCAGCGCGGCGTGGCGATCCTGCTCGTCGAGCAGAAGCTCACCATCGCGCTGACGATCTCGCACCGGGTCTACGTGATGGGCCACGGGCGGGTCGTCTTCGAGGGCACTCCCGAGGACCTGCGGCGCAACGAGGCCGTCCGCAAGGAGTGGCTGGAGGTCTGACCCGTCCGTCGCGGGCGAGACGCGAACCGCCCGGCCCGGGCCGGGCGCAACGCAGGATACACGCCGGTGCCCATCCGCCGGATCGAGATCGCCCTGGCCAGGCACCCGCAGGGGCGCCACGTGCGGGACGAGCGAACCATCACGGGAGGCGTGTTCCAGACCGGCGAGCCGCCGGACATCCCGGTCGCGTCGCTCCTGGACGGCTGCGTCGCGCGGGTGGTCGTCGGGTGAGCCGGCCGCGGCGGCCCCTGTCGCGCCTCGCCGAGCAGGCGATCGGCGCGCTGTTCTTCGAGCGCCGCGCCGCGGACCCCGGGCTGGTGGCGCGGCTCCGCGCCGACATCGCGGAGATCGCCCGCTCGGCCGACAGCGGGATCGAGGCGGACGCGCTCTGGAACGCCAAGCGCGCCGAGCTGCGCCGGTTCGCGGCGACCGGCGACCCGGCGCGCTTCATGCGGTGGCCGCCGGTGCGAACGACGATGGTCAAGCGCCGCCACGGGCCGGTCGCCGTCGAGCTGCGCCATCTGCGCCGGCGACCCGACTGGCCCACGCGCTGGCGCCCGGCGCTGCGCGAGATGACCCTCGGCGGCCCGCGACCGTTTCCGAGACTCCCGACCACGAGCGCCACCGTCCTGCACACGGCGCATCACCTGTGCCGCTTCGAGGAGCTCACCGGCGTGAGGCCGGAGACGGCGGCGTTCGTCCTCGAGTTCGGCGGGGGCTACGGCGCGATGGGCCGCCTCCTGCACCGGCTGGGCTTCCGGGGCGTCCACGCGATCTACGACCTGCCGGAGGTCAGCGCGTTGCAGCGGTTCTACCTGGGGCACGCCGGCATCCCGGTCGCCGCCTGGGACGGCCGCGCGCCCGGCAGCGGCGTCGTCACGATCTCGACGCCCGACCACCTCGAGCGCGTCGTCGCCCTGCGGCCTCGCGGCACCGCGCTGTTCCTCGCCTCGTGGTCGCTGGGCGAGACGCCCCTGGCGCTCCGCGACCGCTTCCTCGCCGCCGTGTCGGGCTTCGACGCGTTCCTGCTGGGCTACACGGCGCGGTTCGGCGACATCGACAACCGCGCGGCGTTCGCGGAATGGCGGGCGGCCCTGCCCCATCTCGTCTGGCACGACCTGCCCCTCCCTCACATGGGCAAGGCCGAGTGGTACCTCTTCGGGGCGCGTCCGCCCATCACCCGGTGACCTCCCGGATCCTGAAGTCGCCCATCTCCCGGGGCACGCTGATGGGCCCCGGCGCCCGGAGCGCGGCGGCGCGGCCGGCGCTGCGCGACCCCCGTCAGCCGGACGGTCTCCCGGGCGGGGCGCCGCCGAGGGCGCGCAGCCACACGAGATCGCCGAAGCCGAGCGCGAGCAGGAGGACGCCGGCGGTGAGCGCCGCGCTCGAGAAGATCACGCGCATGACGAGGACGGCGAGCCGCGCGGTGAGGTCGGTCCTGGCCCGCAGCGCGGCCAGCAGCCGCTCCTCGCGCGGGGTCTCCGGCCGGACCTCCCGCAGCCGGGCCTCGTCCACGGCGGTGAGCCGCGCGACGGCGGCGATCGGCCGGTCGAAGCCGTCTCCGGGCGCCCCGGCGTCCGACAGCTGCCGCACCGCCCACGCCGCGTAGAGCGCGCCGGCGAGCAGGAAGAGCGCGCCCACGCCCAGCAGCCACGGGCACCGCCGGCGCGCGTTCCGGGCCGCCCGCGTGACCGGGTCCACGGCCCCTACCGGCGGACGACGCGCCGCGCCTTGAGCTCGTGTCGCGGCAGGCTGCGCGGCGGCACCGGGCGCACCTCCAGACGGATGCCGAGCTCGACGCGGAACGCCTCCTGCAGCGCGCGCTCGAGCCCCGCCTCGGCGCACTCCACCAGCACGCAGATCTCGTCGAGCGCGCCGTCCCGGGAAACCTCCACCTGGAACTCCTCGATCGCGGCGAAGCGACGCACGATGCCCTCGATCGCCGACGGGAACACGTTGACGCCGCGGCAGATCAGCATGTCGTCGAGCCGGCCCAGGATGCCGCCCTCGAGCCGCACGAACGTCCGGCCGCAGCCGCAGGGCTCGGAGGCGAGGCGCACGCGGTCGCCGGTGCGGTAGCGGACGGCCGGCGATCCGAGCCGTCCGAGGTTGGTCAGCACCAGCTCCCCCTCGCTGGCCGGGGACCCCGTCGCGGGGTCGACGACCTCGGCGATAAACTCGGTCTCGTTCACGTGGAGCCCCGCCTGCTCGGCGCACTCGTACCCGTACGCCCCGACCTCGGTCATCCCCGCGTGATCGTACGCCCGCGCGCCCCAGCCCTCCTCGATCCGCGCGCGCACGGCCGGGATCCCCGCGCCGGGCTCTCCCGCGTGGACGGTCGTGCGGACGGGCAGCTTGGCGACGTCGATCCCGCGCTCGCGGCCCACCTCGAGCAGGTGCAGGGCGTAGGACGGCGTGCACACGAGCACCGTCGCGCCGAGGCTCTCCATCCACGCCAGGCGCGTGGCGGAGTCCTGGCCGCCGCCCGGGATGGCGAGCGCGCCCAGCGCCCGCGCGCCCTCGAACCCCGACCAGAAACCGATGAAGAGGCCGAACGAGAACGGGAAGAAGACCCGATCGCCCGGGGCGACGCCGGCTCCCGCGAGGACGAAGCCCCAGCAGCGGGCCCACCAGTCCCACGATTCCTGCGTCTCGAGCCAGCGGATCGGCGCGCCGCTCGTGCCCGACGTCTGGTGCACGCGCACGTAGCGCCGGAGCGGGTACGTGAGGTTCGTGCCGAAGGGCGGATGCCCGGCCTGGTCGGCGGCGAACTCCGCCTTGCGGGTGAACGGCAGCCGCGCGAAGTCCTCCCACGAGCCGAGGTCGCCGGCGGCGCGCAGCCCCGCGGCGCCCCACTTGCGGGCGAGGAAGGCGTTGGCGCCGGGCGCCAGCACCTCGGCCGCGAGGGCCCGGAGCTTCCTCCACTGCAGCGCGCGCAGCTCCTCCCGCGGCAGCGTCTCGAGCGAGGCCTCGTACACGTCAGCTCCGGAGCTTGAACCGCTGGATCTTGCCCGTCGCCGTCTTCGGGAGGTCGGGGACGAACTCGATCCAGCGCGGGTACTTGTAGGGCGCGATCCTGTCCTTCACGAAGCCCTTCAGCTCCTCGGCGAGCGCCGCCGACGCCGCGGCCGGCTCCTTGAGGACGACGAAGGCCTTCGGCTTGATCAGCCCCTCGCTGTCCTCCTTGCCGACGACCGCCGCCTCCAGCACCGCGGGGTGCTTGATGAGCGTCGCCTCCACCTCGACCGGCGAGACCCAGATCCCCCCGACCTTGAGCATGTCGTCCGAGCGGCCCGCGTACCAGAAGTAGCCGTCGCGGTCCTGGTAGTACTTGTCGCCGGTCTGGATCCACGCGCCGAAGAGCGTCTCGCGGGTCTTGTCGTGCTTGTTCCAGTAGTAGGCCATCACCGAATCGCCCTTGACCCGCAGGTTGCCGATCTCCCCCGGCGGGACCGGCTGCCCCTGGTCGTCGACGACGATCGCCTCGTAGCCCGGCACCGGCAGCCCGGACGACCCCGGCCGGCAGGCGCCCGGCCGGTTCGACAGGAAGATGTGCAGGATCTCGGTCGTGCCGATGCCGTCGATGACCTCGACGCCGAAGCGCTCGCGCCAGCGGTTGTAGATCTCCTCCGGCAGCGCCTCGCCCGCCGAGACGCACAGGCGCAGCGAGGACAGGTCGAAGCGCTTCTCGGCCTCCTTCACCGCCAGCATCCCCGCGTAGAGCGTCGGCACGCCGAAGAAGATCGTGGGCCGGTGGCGCGCGAGGATCTCGAAGACGCCCTCCGGCGTCGGCCGGTGGGGAAAGAGCACGCTCTGGCCGCCCACGGCCATCGGGAAGTAGCCGGCGTTGCCGAGGCCGTAGGCGAAGAACAGCTTGGCGGCCGAGTAGACGCGGTCGGTGCTCCGCATCCCGAGCACCTGTCTGGCGTAGGTCTCCGCGCAGACCCACATGTCGTGGTGCAGGTGGACGGCGCCCTTGGGGAAGCCCGTGGAGCCCGACGAGTAGAGCCAGAACGCGGTGTCGTCCCGCGACGTCTCGGCCGCCGCGAGCGTGGAGGACGCCCGCGCGATGCGCTGCTCCCAGGACAGGTACGGCCCCGGATCGCCGCCGGCGACGAGGACGTGACGCAGGTGGCGCGCCCCGGCCAGCGCGGGCCCGACCTCGGCCATGAGCGGCGCCGACACCACCGCGACCCTCGCGCGGCTGTCGTCGAGGAAGTAGCGGTAGTCCGCCGTGCGCATGAGCGTGTTCGTCGGGATCGGGACGGCGCCGATCTTGATCGCGCCCCAGAACGCCCCGATGAACTCCGGGGCGTCGAGGCACACCATGAGGACCCGGTCCTCCATCTCCACGCCCAGCTCCAGCAGCGCGTTGCCCGCGCGGTTCGTCAGGTCGAGGACGTCGCCGTACGTCAGCGTCCGGTCCTCGCCGATGAACGCGGGCGACGCGGCGCGCCCTTCCTGGACGTTGCGGTCGACGAAGTGCGTCGCGACGTTGAAGACCGCCGGCAAGTGGTCGGAGGCGTTCATGCTGGCCGCTCCTTGTAAGGCTTACGCCCGGCGCCGTCGTGGCATCGGCGTTGCTTCCTCTCTCGGCGGGGAGGTGCTCATGAAAGCGTTGATGGCCGTGCTGATCACCACCATGGTCTTCGCGATCGGGCCCGTCACCGCGGCGATCGCGCAGACCGGAACCACGCCGCCGGGCGGGTCGAGCGCGCCGGGCGGCGGCGCGGAGAAGCCCGCCCCCGGGGCGACGTCGCCCGGCGGCTCGCCGGGGGCGCCGTCGAGTGACCGCGGCGCGGACGTGAAGATCGACAACCGCGCGACCGGCGGGTCGCAGCCGTCGCGACCCGGCGTCGACGTCGACATCAAGGCCGACCGCTCCGACGACGGCGCCGCGGCCTCGCCGCGGACCGGCGGCGAGAGCACGCGGATCTTCGGCGTCAGCCCCACCGTGGCCGTCCTCATCGCCGCGGTGCTGTTCGTGGTCATCGTCCTCGCGATCGTGTCGATGACTCGCGGCGGCGGCACTCATACCGAGCGGATCGACGTCGACCGGAGACTCTAGATGTCACGGTCGTCGCCTGCCCGGCCCGACCCGGACCTCCCGGGCGGGCCGGGCGTCCCCGTCCCGCCGCCCCAGCCGTCGAGCCCGCCCAACCGGCCGCCGGAGCCCGAGCCGGACCGGCGCCCGGGCGCCGGGTCGCTGCCCGACCGCGAGCGCGGCCGGCCGCTCGCCGGACGCTAGCGGCGGGCGTGCCGCCGTCCCTTCGCCGCCGGCCGCGCCCGCTTCGTCGCCGCGGCGCGGCGCGGATTCGCCGCCGTCCCGCGCGCGGGCCTCACCGCCATCGCCTCGACCTCCACGAGCAGCTCGGGGCGCACGAGGCGGCTGACGACCAGCAGCGTGTTCGGGGGGTAGACGCCGTCCGGGAAGTAGCCCGGGAACACCTCCGACCGGGCCTTCATGAAGCCCGCGATGTCGTCCGCCCGCGTGAGGAACGTCTGCAGCCGCACGACGTCGCGCATCGTGCAGCCGGCGGCCTCCACCACCGCGCGCACGTTCTCGAGCGCGCGCTTGGTCTGGGCGACGACGTCGCCGACCGCCACGTGGCCGTCGGGGCCCATGCCGACCTGCCCCGCGACCACGACCAGCTCCCCGCCCGGCGCGACGACGCCGTGCGAGTACATCCCGAGCGGCGGCCCGAATCCCTTCGGCATGACGGCCTTCGGCATGGGGCGATCCTCCTTCAGGCCAGGCGGACGTACTCGAAGTCCAGGGGCTGGCCGTTGATGCCGCGCGCGGGCGGCGCGATCCAGTTGGCGAATTTCCCGGGCTCGACCACGGGCTGCATCAGGCTCGAAACGTACGCCTCGTCCTCGCGGGTCGGCAGCCACTCGCTCTTGCGCGTGTCCCACTCGGCCTCGGTGACGATGCGCCCGTCGGGCGACACGCGCAGGTCGGCGAAGTGCCCGATGGCCCGGTTGAACCCCCGGTGGGGCAGCCGCAGCGTGAAGGCGATGCCGTGGTCGCGGATGATCCGGTTCCACCGCTCGACGCCGCGCTGGCAGTCCGCCACGTAGTCGTCCCGCAGCCGCTCGTTGAGGGAGGTGAGCGCCGGCTCCTCGCGCACCACGATGCGGTCGCCCGCGATGGCCGTGACCGGATACGTGGCGTCCTTGAGGACGTGGTCGTCGTCCTGCTTCGTCTCCTCGAACCGGCCCTTGAGCCCCATGGTGTAGGCGTTGGCCGCGTTCGTCGAGATCTCCGAGCCGAAGAGGTCGAGCGACACCGAGCAGTGGAAGTTGAGGTACTTCTGGATCGTCGGCAGGTCGATGGCGCCGTGGCGCCGGACGTCGTCGGTCCGGTGCTGCCGCATCAGCTCGCACGTCCGCTGCACGACGCGCCCGATGCCCGTCTCGCCGACGAACATGTGGTGCGCTTCCTCGGTGAGCATGAAGCGGCACGTCCGCGAGAGCGGGTCGAAGCCGCTCTCCGCCAGGCTCGCGAGCTGGTACTTGCCGTCGCGGTCGGTGAAGTAGCAGAACATGAAGAAGGCGAGCCAGTCCGGCGTCCGCTCGTTGAAGGCGCCGAGGATCCGGGGCCGGTCGCGGTCGCCGGACCGGCGCTGGAGCAGCGCCTCGGACTCCTCGCGGCCGTCGCGGCCGAAGTAGGCGTCGAGCAGGTAGACCATCGCCCAGAGGTGCCGGCCCTCCTCGACGTTCACCTGGAAGAGGTTCCGGAGGTCGTACAGCGACGGACACGTCCGCCCCAGGTGGCGCTGCTGCTCCACCGACGCGGGCTCGGTGTCGCCCTGCGTGACGATGAGCCGCCGCAGCACGCCGCGGTACTCGCCCGGCACCTCCTGCCACGCCGGCTGGCCGCGGTGATCGCCGAAGGCGACGAGCCGGCCGGCCTCGGGCTCGGCCAGGAAGATGCCCCAGCGGTACTCCGGCATCTTCACGTAGCCGAACTGCGCCCACCCCTGGGCGTCCACGCTGATCGCCGTGCGGAGGTAGACGTCCCTCGCCTGGAAGCCCTCGGGCCCCATGTCCTTCCACCATTCGAGGAACTTCGGCTGCCACTCCTCGAGGGCGCGCAGGAGCCGCCGGTTCTCCCCCAGGTTGACGTTGTTCGGGATCCGCTCCAGGTAATCGACCGTCATCACACTCTCCTCCGGTCGAACTCGGCACGCTGGCCGGTGCCGTAGACCTGCAGCGCTCCGCGCGGGCCCACGGCGTTCGGGCGCTGGAAGACCCAGTTCTGCCAGGCGCTGAGGCGGCCGAAGATCTTGGTCTCCAGGGTCTCGGGTCCGGCGAAGCGCAGCGACGCCTCCATGCCGGTGAGGGCGTCCGGGGAGAACGCGGCCCGCTCCTCGACGGCGAGGCGCACCTCGTCGTCCCAGTCGATGTCGTCGGGGATGAACGTGACGAGCCCGGCGTCGGCGGCGGCGCGCGCGTCGAGGTCCTGCCCCACGCGCCCCTTCAGGTCGTCGACGCGGCCGGGGTCCGCCAGGAAGCGGCTGGCCAGGCGGCTCAGGCCGTTCGGCATCGGGTAGGCGCCGAGATTCATCGCCGTGAGCCGCACGGTGGCGGGCGGCAGGTCGCTGCCCTGCCGCGCGCCGTCGAGCATGTACGAGCGGTCGGCGGCCAGGGCCAGCTCGAGGAGCGTCCCCGCGAAGCACGAGCCCGGCTCGATGAGCGCGAACATGGAGCGCGCCGTCACGTCGAGGCGCTTGAAGACCCGCTTCAGGTAGAGCCGGATCTCGCGCACCAGCCAGTCGGCGCCGTGGTGCGCGAGCAGCCGGTCGTGCGCCTCGACGCGGTCGGCGTCGCCCTCGGTGCGCAGCAGCCACACGCCCACCTGCTCCTCGTTGGTCCTGAGGTGCAGCACCAGGTCGTCCAGCTCGCGCGCCACCGCGAGCGGCCAGAACGCCACGCCGAGCGCGTGGATCCCCGCGGCGTCCGCGGGCGGCGCTCCGGCCGGGCCGGCGACCGTGATCTCCGCCACGCCGCGGCTCCGGTCGAGCCGGCAGCGGACGTGGGTGTACTCGATGGCGTCCGCGCGGAGCGTGCGATCGAGCGGCGTCAGCCGGATGCCGCGGGCGTCCCGCGGCCGGTCGGAGGCGGCGGCCAGCTCGAGCGCCCGCCGGCGCGCCGTCTCCTCCAGCGCCGAGCGCGGCACCAGCTCGTCCACCAGACCCCACTCGAGCGCCCGCTTGCCCTTGACGCCCTCCTCCACCGTGCAGAAGAAGTCGGCCCGGTCGCGGCGCACGTGGCGCTTGTCCACGAGCCGGGTGAGGCCGCCGGTGCCCGGCAGCACCGCGAGCAGCGGCACCTCCGGCAGCGCCACGGAGGTGCTGGCGTCGTCCGCCATCACGATCCGCTCGCAGGCGAGCGCCAGCTCGTAGCCGCCGCCCGCGCACGGACCGTTCACCGCGCAGACCCACGCCTGCCGCGACTCGGCCGTCGCCTCCTCGATGGCGTTGCGCGTCTCGTTCGTGAACTTGCAGAAGTTGACCTTCCAAGCGTGCGAGGACTGGCCCAGCATGCGGATGTTGGCGCCCGCGCAGAAGACCCGGTCCTTGCCGGAGGTGAGCACGACGGCGCCGACCTCCGGGTGCTCGAAGCGCAGCCGCTGCACGACGTCGTACAGCTCGATGTCGACGCCGAGGTCGTAGGAGTTGAGCTTCAGCTCGTAGCCGGGCCGGAGCCCGCCATCCTCCGCGACGTCCATCGTCAGCGTGGCGACCGGCCCGTCGAAGGCCACGCGCCAGTGGCGGTAGCGCGAGGGCTCCGTGCGGAAGTCCACGATCGCGTCCGGTCCGTGATCAGCCATGTGCGACTCTCCGTCTATCCGAGGATCACCCAGAGGGCGCGCGCCTTCCGGGCGCCGACGTTCTCCCAGCCGTGGGGCGAGCCGCCGTCCAGGAGGGCGCTGTCGCCCTCCTCCAGGAGGTGACGCTCGCCGTTGTAGACGAGGGCCACGCGGCCCTCCAGCACGTAGAAGAGCTTCATCTGCCCCGGCTTGATGACGACCTTGTCGGTGTCGACGCCGCGGGAGCGGGCGCCGAGCGTGGACACGACCGCCCGGATCTTGCCGTCGAAGAGCCCGGCGCCGAGCACCGCCCACTGCTCGGTCGAGCCGTCGAACGAGACGACCGGGTAGTCCCTGCGGCGCGACACGACGATGTGGCCGGCGGGCCGGCCGTCGAAGAGCGAGGCGATCGGCACGCCGAGCGCGGCGGCGATCCTGCCGAGGGTGTGGAGCGACGGCGTGAGCCGCCCCGACTCGATCTGCGACACCATGCTCGGCGTCAGCTCCGCCTTCTCGGCGAGCTGCCGCTGCTGGAGCTCGCGCTCCATCCGGAGCGCGCGGATGCGCTCGCCCAGCGCCGTCACGACGCCGCTCCGCCGTCGCCCGGCGCGCCGGCGCCGTCGTCGTCCAGGCCGGCGAGGCGCCGGAGGGCGCGGGCGACGAACACGCGGGTCATCCGCTTGCGGTAGAAGTGCGCGTAGTCCGTGTTGTCGAGCGGCTTCGAGGGGCCGGCGGCGAGGTCCGCGGCGTGCGCGATCGCCTCCGGGGAGAGCCGCTGGCCGACGAGCGCGCGCGCGGCGGCCGTCGCCTCGCGCGGCAGCGAGGCGACGGCGCCCAGCACGATCCGCGCCTCGCGCACGACGTCGCCCTCCCGGCGGAGCGTCACCGCCACGCCGAGCACCGGGAAGTCGAACGATCCCCGCCGGCGCAGCTTCAGGTAGACCGACTCCCGCCCGTCGGCGGCCGGCAGCGCGATGTCGGCGACGATCTCGTCGGGCCGCTTCGCCAGGTAGGCGATGCCGTCGTCGCGGAACAGCGCCTCCACGGGGACGACGCGCTCGCCCGAGGCGCCGACGAGTCTGACCGTCGCGCCCAGGCTCCACAGCACCGGCGCCGTGTCCGACGACGACACGGCCCAGCACCGCGGGCTGCCGGGGGCGACCAGGCAGATGTCGCCGTCCTTCTTCATGCAGAAGCCGATCGCCTTCCGCCACTCGAACGTCTGGTTGTAGTAGTTGCAGCGGGTGTCGACGCAGAGGTTGCCGCCGATCGTCCCGACGTTCCTGAGCTGCGGAGACGAGACGAGCCCGGCCGCCGTGGCGAGCGCCGGATAGTGGCGCCCGATCTCCGCGTGGCGCGACACCGCGGTGAGCGTCGTCGTGGGCCCGAGCCTCACGCCGTCGCGGCCGGTGCCGCGCACCCCGCGCAGCTCCGCGATGCCGCCGAGGCCGACGAGCACCTTGGGCTCGAACTGCCGCCGCTTCATGTTCGGAAAGAGGTCCGTGCCGCCCGCCACGACCATGGCGTCGGCGCCGTGCTCCGCCAGCAGCCGCGCCGCCTCCGCGACGGTCCGGGGCGCCAGGTACGTGAACGGCGGAAGCCTCAGCATCGCGCCCCCCCACGATGCGGGCGCACGGCGCGGCGCATCAGCGCGCCCCCTCCGGCTCGGGATCGGCGAACGGCCGCACCGCGACGGCGTCCGCCGGCTGGCCGAACGCCGACTCGACCACCAGCGGCTCCTTGAACGTGAAGAGCGGGATGCGCTCGGGACCGACGCGCGGCGTCTTGCCCTGGCGCTTCAGCTCGAGCGCCTTCAGGATCCGCTCCGGCGAGATCGGCACCTCGTCCACCCGGACGCCGACGGCGTCGTGGATCGCGTTGGCGATCGCCGGCAGGACGGGCAGCAGCGGCCCCTGCCCCGCCTCCTTGGCGCCGAACGGCCCCTCCGGGTCGTCCGTCTCGACCAGGATCGTGTGGATCTCGGGGGTCTCGAGCGTGGTCGGGCTCTTGTAGTCGAGCAGCGAGGGCTGCTTGTGCAGGCCCTTGCGGAAGACCTGGGCCTCCATGAGCGCCTCGCCGATGCCCATGTACACGGAGCCCTCGACCTGGCCCTCGACGAGCAGCGGGTTCAGCGCGCGGCCGACGTCGTGGGCGATCCACACGTCGTGCAGGTCGACCTCGCCGGTCTCCTCGTCGACGGTCAGCTCGACGACGCACGCGGTGTACGAGTAGCAGGGCGAGGGCCCGACGCCGCCGCCCTTGTACTTGCCCGCCCGCTTCGGCGGGGCGTACGACCCCGGGAACGCGAGCACGCCGTGCATCGCCTCGGCGAGCTCGACCGCCTGGGGGAACGGCACCGCCCGGTCCCAGTCGTCCGGCACGCCGACCTTGCGCTCCCTGAAGACGAGCCGGTCCGGGCTCACGCCGAGCTTGTCGCCGACGGCGCGCGCGATGACGGCGCGCAGGCGCCGCGCGGCCTGGATCGCCGCCATGCCGCACATCAGCGTGACGCGCGAGGAGTAGGAGCCGAGGTCCACCGGGGTCAGCGTCGTGTCCGCGGGGTGGACGTGGACGTCGCGCGGGTCGATGCCGAGCACCTCGGCCGGCAGGTAGGCGAGGATCGAGTCCGAGCCCTGGCCGATGTCCGTCGCGCCGCAGAGGACCGCGACGCCGCCGCTCCGGTCGGCGCGCACGACGACGCCGGAGTGCGGCATGCTGTTCCAGTAGATCGCCGTGCCGGCGCCGGTCATGTAGGCGGAGCACGCGAAGCCGATGCCCCGGCGGCGCGGTCCGCGGCCCGCGGGCGCCGCCCTCCAGCCGCGCCACTTGGTCCGCCAGCCCGAGGCCTCGACGACCCGATCGATGCACTCCGCGAGCCCGATCGTCGTGACCGTGAGGTGGTTCGCCGTCTTCGTGAACGGCTCGCAGACGATCCGCCGCCGCATCTCGGCCGGGTCGAGCCCGAGCTGCTCGGCGGCCTTGTCGATCTGCACCTCGAGGGCGAACCGCGGCTGCGGCGTGCCGTGGCCGCGCTTGGGGCCGCACGGCGGCTTGTTGGTGAAGATCCGCGCGCCCTCGAACTTGTAGACCGGCATCTGGTAGGTGACGGGATTGATCACGCCGGTGTAGAACGTCGACGCCACGCCGTAGGAGCCGTACGCCCCGCCGTCGAGCCACGTCTTGATGTGCGAGCCGGTGATGCGCCCGTCCCGCGTGAACCCCGTCTTGAGCCACATGAGCACGGGGTGGCGCCCGCGGTGGACGTAGAAGACCTCCTCGCGCGTGAGCGTGATCTTGACCGGCCGCCCGGTGAGCTGCGACAGCTTGCAGGCCGCGATCTCGTGGGCGAAGGGGTCGAGCTTGCCGCCGAAGCCGCCGCCGACCGGCGCGGCCACGACGCGGATGTGCGCGGCGGGAACGTCGAGGATCTTCGCGAGCAGCCGGTGGACGTAGTGCGGCGTCTGGGTCGACGACCAGAGCGTCAGCTTGCCGTCGGGCCCCCACTGCGCGACGGCCGCGTGCTGCTCCAGCGGCAGGTGGGTGTTGCCCTCGTAGTGGAAGACGTCCTCGCGCACCAGGTCGGCGCGGGCGAAGGCCGCCTCGACGTCGCCGAACTGGAGCGACACGTTCTTGTGCACGTTCGGCCCGTCGCCGTACTCGTGGATCCGCACCTCGGGGTGGGCCAGCGACTCCTCGATGGACATCAGCGCCGGCAGCGGCTCGTACTCCACCTCGATGAGCCGGCACGCCCGCTCGGCGGTCTCCTCGTCGACGGCCGCCACCGCCGCGATCGCGTCCCCGACCATCCGGACCTTCTCGGTGCAGAGGGCCTCCTCGTCCTGGGAGACCGGCAGGATGCCGAACTTCACGCGCGGCAGGTCGTGGCCGGTGATCACCGCGTAGACGCCGGGAAGCGCCCGGGCGCGCGAGGTGTCGATGCGTCCGAGCCGCGCGTGGGGATGGCTCGAGCGGAGCAGCTTGCCGTGCGCCATGCGCGGCAGCACGAGGTCGTCGGCGTAACGGGTGTCGCCGGTGACCTTCGCCCATGCGTCGACCTTCGGCAGCGGCTTGCCGACGACGCTGAACTCCTGCTTGCTCATGACCGCGCGCTCCCAAGCCGGATGCCCGCCAGCTCCACGGCGTCGAGGATCTTCGTGTAGCCCGTGCACCGGCAGAGATTCCCCGCGAGGGCGTCCTTGATCTGCTGCCGCGTCGGCGCCGGGGTTTCCTCCAGCAGGGCCTGGGCGGTCAGCAGCATCCCCGGCGTGCAGTACCCGCACTGCGCCGCGCCGAGCTCGGCGAAGGCCTGCTGCAGGGGGTGGAGGGTGCCGCCGCTCGCCATGCCCTCCACGGTCTGGATGGCCCGTCCCTCGACGGCCGCGGGCAGCACCAGGCAGGACAGGACGGGCTCGCCGTCGATCAGCACCGTGCACGTCCCGCACTCACCCAGCTCGCAGCCGTGCTTGGTGCCGGTCAGGTGCAGGTCCTCCCGGAGGACCTCCAGCAGGGTCTTGTGGACGGGCACGAGCAGCTCGTGACGCTCGCCGTTGACGGTCAGGGTCAGCCGCACGCTCATGCAGGGCTCCCGCGCGGGAGGTTCATCCAGGATTAATGGCGATTCAAAAATACTGAATCGCCTCCGGGCCGTCAAGCGATGGCCGGGCCGGCGATGGGCCACGCCGGGGACTCCCGGGGGGCCTCGGCCGCGTCCCCCACGGGGTGGCAAGCGCCGATTCTCGTCGACGGCAGGATGCCGGCGTTCACGTGACGTAAACGCGGAGCTGGTGAACATGCGCAGCAGCAGCACGCCCTGACCTTGTAGAGGGCAGGATGCCGGGCCGCCCCGGCGCCACCCTTGCCGGGAAAGGGCGAACTCGCTGTACTTCTGCGCGGAAGCCGGTTTTTTGGTACGGTTCTGTCCAGATGAATGAGAACAGGATAGAAAGCACGGCGCCGCGGGGCCGGCCGTCGCTCGCCGCCATCCTCGAAAGGCTCGACGAGGAGGTCTCGCTGCTCCGCGACCGCCTCGGCGGCCTTCCGCGAGCCGTGGAAGCGGACCATGTCCTGCGCGAGATCTGGCTCGATGACGTTCATCACTCCACGGCCATCGAGGGCAACACGATGACCCGCGCTCAGGTCGCCGATCTGGTCGATCAGGGACGGGCGTCGGGGACGCTCTTCGAGAGCGCCGAGGTGAAGGGGTACGCGGACGCCGCGGACTGGGTGTACCGCAACGCCAGCCAGTACCACGGCGTGCCGGTTTCGGTCGTCTCCGAGGTCCACAAGGTTGCGCTCGAACTCGCGTGGACGGTTCAGCCGCCGGCCACGCGTGATCGGCCCGGTTCCTGGCGCACGAGCCCGGTTCAGGTCGGATCGCTGAAGGTGACTCTCCCTGCGGCCATTCCCGCCGACCTCGCAACGTGGAGCCGCTCGACCACCGATCCGGCCGGACGCCACCCGATCATCCACGCTGCGGTCCACCACGCATGGTTCGAGAGGATTCATCCCTTCGTCGACGGCAATGGTCGTGTGGGCCGGCTAATCCTCAATTTCATGCTCATTCAACAGGGCTATCCGCCAGCCGTCATCCTGAGATCGCAAAGGTCGCGCTACCTGCGCGCCTTGCGTCTCGCTGACGACGGTAACCCCGACGCCCTGGCCGAAGTGATCGCCCGAGCGGTCAGCGGAGCCCTGACCAGGTTCCTGATCCCGAATCTCGCGGGTGAGGCGAAGCTGATCCCTCTCTCGGCTCTGGCTTCACGCGGGCCATACTCGCCCGAGTATCTCCGGAAGCTCGTTGTCGCCGGCAAGTTGCGTGCGATCAGGGACGGTCATCTCTGGCTCAGTTCACGAGCCTGGCTCGCCGACTACATGGCCCGACGCGATCCACGCGGCGGCCGACCGAAGTCACGCTCCCGAAAAGGCTAGGGTACGAGCCCCACGCGGGTCCAGTCAGTCGCCTCTCTTCGCCTCGCCCGGGCGGCGGTGGCCGCGCAGGCCCCGCTCCCAGAGGTACTCCTTCTCGCCGCCGTGGCGGGCCACCCACCGCCCCAGCACGAAGAACGTGTCGCTGAGGCGGTTGACGTACTTGAGGGGCCACTCGCCGATGGGCTCCACGCGGGAGAGCCGAAGCAGCTCGCGCTCGGCCCGCCGGCACACGGTGCGCGCCTGGTGCAGGAACGCGTTGACCCGACCGCCCCCGGGGAGCGTGAAGGACCGGAGCGGCTCGAGATCCTTCTGGCAGCGGTCCATCAGCTGCTCGAGGGCGGTCACCTCGGCCGCGCCGATCCTGAACATGCCCTCGTACTCGGCCCCGGGCGGGGTCGCCAGCTCGCTGCCGAGGTCGAACAGCTCGTTCTGGATGCGGCGCAGGGTCTCGTCGAGCCACCGGTGGTGCTCGCCCTCGTGGAGACGCTCCTCGTTGAACGTGCGCGCCAGCCCCACCACGGCGTTCAGCTCGTCGATGGTCCCGTACGCCTCGATCCGGGGCGAGTCCTTCGGCACCCGGGCGCCGCCGACCAGGCCGGTCTCGCCGCTGTCCCCGGTACGCGTGTAGACGCGGGTGATGCTGATCGTCATGGCCGCCTCCGTGGTGTCGCCATTCTACTTGAAGGGTGCCGCCGGCCCGGGGGATGATCCTGGCGTGAAGCGCCGGGCCCCGGCGGTCCTGACCACGGCGTGCGCCACCCACTTCCTGCACGACGGGTTCTCGGACATCCTCTACGTCCTGCTCCCGCTCTGGGCGGCCGAGTTCAGGCTCTCCTTCGCCCAGGTCGGGCTGATCCGCACCGTCTACACGGGCGGGATGGCGCTCTTCCAGATCCCGGCGGGGCTCCTCGCCGAGCGGTGGGGCGAGCGCCGGCTGCTGGCGGCCGGCACCGCGGTCACCGCGCTGGGGTTCATCGCCGCCAGCTGGGTCGGCGGCTTCGTGCCCCTGCTGGTCCTCCTGCTCCTGGCCGGGCTCGGCTCCGGCGTCCAGCACCCGCTCTCGTCGTCCGTGATCTCCCAGGCCTACGAGGCGGGCGGCCGCCGCGCAGCGCTCGGCACCTACAACTTCTCCGGCGACGTGGGCAAGGTCGCGGCCTCGGCCGCCGTCGGCGTGACCGCCGCCGTCGTCGGCTGGCGGACGGCGGGCGCGGCCTACGGCGTCCTCGGGCTCGCCGCGGCGATCGCGATCCCGATCGTGCTCGCGCGCCTGGGAGCGGGCGGCATCGCCCCCGCGGCGCCGGCGGACGAGCCGCGCGGGAACGGCTGGGGGATCCGCGATGCGCGCGGCTTCGGCGCCCTGGCCGCCATCGGCATGATCGACAACGCCACCCGCACCGGCTTCATCACGTTCCTCCCGTTCGCGCTGATGGCGAAGGGCGCCTCGGTGGCGGGCGTCGGCGGGGCGCTGGCGCTGCTCTTCGCCGGCGGCGCCGTGGGCAAGTTCGTCTGCGGACTCATCGCCGAGCGCGTCGGCGTGGTGCGCACCGTGGTGCTCACCGAGGCGTTGACCGCCGCCGGCATCGCGAGCGTCATCGCGCTGCCACTGCCCCTGGCCTGGGCGGCCCTGGCGCCGCTGGGGATCGCCCTGAACGGCACGTCCTCGGTCCTCTACGGGACCGTCGCCGATCTGGTCACGCCGGAGCGGCGATCGCGCGCCTACGGCCTGTACTACACGCTCAGCATCGGCTCGTCGTCGGCGGCCCCGTCGATCTACGGGCTCGTCAGCGACGCCGCCGGCGTCCCCGCGACGCTCGGGATCGTCGCCTCGCTCGTGCTCGTCACGATCCCGCTCACGCTCCTGCTCCGCCCGACGCTGGCCCCCGCGGGCGCTCGCGCCTGACCGGTCTCGAGCGGTCGCTGGCATCGCCCCTGCACCGCTCGCGTGGCATGACGACCCCTGCCTCGATCGAGCGCCACCCGATCCATCCGATGCTGGTGGTCTTTCCCCTGGGACTGCTGTTCACCGCCGTCGTCTTCGACGTGCTGACCCTGCTGACCGGCAGCCAGCTCTGGCGAACGCTCGCGTTCTACGACATCGCGGCGGGGCTGATCGGCGCGCTGATCGCGGCGGTGCCCGGCTTCGTCGACTACCTCTCGCTGCGCGGCCAGGCGCGCACGCTGGCGACGTGGCACATGGCCCTCAACCTCACCACGGTCGCGCTCTTCGCGGTCAGCTGGGCGCTGCGCACCCAGTGGGGCTCGCAGTGGATCCCGCCGGGGTCGAGCCTGCCCCAGGGGCTGACGATCGTCGGCGCCGTCGTGCTCGGGGTGGGCGGCTGGCTCGGCGGTCACCTGGTCTACGTCCACGGCGTCGGCGTGGAGCCGGCGCGCGGGGCGCGCTCGGGCGAGGACCTGCGGCGCCCGGGGCGCGCGGCCTGAGCCCGGCGCCGCCGTCCGGGGCGGCTCAGGTCAGATAGAACGGCCTGGCAGCGGAGCGGCCGTAGGGATAGCGGGCGAGGACGTCCGGCGCGGGATCGGCGCCGAGCCCCGGCCGGTCGGCGACCGCGACGGCGCCGCCCTCGGCGCGCACGGGCTCGGCCAGCAGCGGCGCCTCCAGCTCGGCGGCCGGCAGCTCGACGTACGTGGGTCCGGGAATGGCGGCGGCGAGATGCACGGTCGCCGCCAGTCCCGGGCCGAAGTAGAACGAGTGCGGCACGAGCGTCGCGCCGGACACCGCGGCGAGCGTCGCGATCTTCCGCATCTCCCCGAGCCCGCCCACCTTGGTCACGCTCGGCTGCACGATGGCCGCGGCGCCCGCCGCCAGGATGTGCCCGAACCCGTGAACCGTCGCCTCGTTCTCGCCGCACGCGATCGGGATGCCGAGCGCGGCGCGGACGCGGGCGAGGCCCGCGTAGTCCTCGGGGGGCCAGACGGGCTCCTCGAGCCAGCGCAGCCCGTGGCGCTCGAGCCGCCGGCCGATCCGGATCGCCTCCTCGACGGTCCACGGGCAGTTGGTGTCGAGCATCAGCTCCACGCCCTCGCCCGCGACCTCGCGCGCGGCGGCGACCGAATCGACGTCGACCTGGTGGAGCTTGATGGCGCCGTGCCCGGCCTCGCAGGCTCCGGCCACGGCGCGGCGCACGTCGCCGACGCTCGCGAAGCGCAGGAGGCTCGCGTAGACCGGGATCCTCCGCCGGCGGGCGCCGCCGAGGAGCCGGTAGACGGGCAGCCCGCGCGCCTTGCCGGCGATGTCCCACAGCGCCAGCTCGACGCCGCTGACCGCGAACATCGCGAGACCGCGCCGGCCCCAGATCATCAGCGCCCGGTGCATGGCGTCCGTCAGCCGCTCGACGTCCTGGGGGTCCTCGCCGAGCAGCATCGGCGCGAGCGCGTCGTCGACGACGTTGCAGACGGCGAGCGGCGCTCCGTACGCGAAGCACTCGCCCCAGCCGACGACGCCGTCGTCGGTCGTGACGCGGACGAGGATCTGCTTGCCGATGCCGGCCGCCCAGTCCGAGGGCGGCGACGCGGGCCTGACGGGCACCGCCAGCGGGACCGCGGCGACCCCGGTGATCTTCATCGGGCGATCACAGGTCCCCGAGGCCGTACTCGGCCCAGCGCTGCCGGACGCGCGCCTCGTCCTCGGGCGCGGGCCTCACGGTGGGCGGGAAGCGCTCCCCGTCCCACTCCGGGCGCTTCGGCATCTTCCAGGACCGCGTGGCGTCGATCAGCACCCGGTTCCAGAGCCCCGTGCCGAGCTGCGCGACGTCCCGGTCCTCCATGGGCGTGCTCGGGTCGATCGGCGAGCCGAAGCTGCCGGGGAACACGACGATGCCGCCCTCGCCCGCGTTCACGCGGTGGGCGAAGGCCCAGTCGACCTGCTCGTAGGACGACGGGTCGATGTCCTCCTCGACCACGACCACGTGCTTGTAGCGGTACTGGGCCGCGGCGTTGCCCCAGAGCGCGGCCGCGATCTGCTTGGGCTGGCCCTGGTAGTGCTTGCGGATCTGCACGTGGATGTTCACGCCGTTGGTGATCGGCGGCACCCAGACGTCGGTCACGCCCGGGATCCCGGCGCCGTTCAGGACGTTCCACGCGATGGCCGCCCGCTGGACCGACGACATCACGCTGTTCTCGCTGTAGGAGCCGGGGAGCGTCCCCTCGAGGCATCCCTGGAACACCGGGTCGTCGCGGTGGGTGATGCACGTGACCTTCATCGTGGGCCGCCGCGTCGGGACGTCGGAGACGTAGCCCGTGAACTCCCCGAACGGGCCCTCCAGCTCCCAGGTCTCGGGGTCGTCGCTGATGAGGCCCTCGAGGACGATCTCCGCCGTGGCGGGGACCTCGAGGTCGACGGTCTCGCAGCGCACCAGCTCGGCGGGCTCGCCGCGGTAGGCGCCCATGACGTCCCACTCGCAGACGCCCGCCGGCAGCGGCGAGCCGGCGAGGAACGGCATGATCGGATCCCAGCCGATCACGCACGCCACCGGCATCGGCTCCCCGCGGGCGGCGTACTTCACGAAGTGCTGGCCCCAGTGCTGGCCGCCCTTGATGAGCAGCATCGGCGTCGTGTCCCTCCGGCCGATCATGCCGCGGTAGATGCCGACGTTCATGACGCGGGTGTCGGGGTCGCGCGTGACGATCGCCGAGAACGTGTGGATGTAGCGGCCGCCTTCCCGGTAGTGCCAGCGCGGGACGGGGAAGGCCGTCTGGTCCACGGCGTCGCCGCGCAGCACGTGGTCCTTCACGGGCCCCGTGCGCACGATCACCGGCGGGACGGTCTCGCGGTTCTTGCGCATGACGTGCTGCACCAGCTCCCGGTTGCCGGCGTCCTTCGGGAAGCCGAGGGCCAGGGCGAGCCGGCGGCGATCGCCGAGCGCGCCCGTGAGGAGCCTGGTGCACCGCCCGCGCGCGTAGCCCTTGATGTTCTCGAACAGCAGCGCCGGGCCGCGCCTCTCCAGCACGCGGCGGGCGACGGCGCCCAGCTCGCGGTCCCAGTCCACCTCGGCCGTGATCCGGCGCAGCTCCCCTTCCTTCTCGAGCAGCCCGATGAACTGCCGGAGGTCCATGAAGGCCATGGCGGGTATTCTACGCGTCCGGCCGCGGGGCGGGCGACGGTGCCGCCGCCTCGCGCACGGCGCGGCCGCGCGCCAGGCGCCGGGACGCGAGGACGACCGCGAGGCAGCCGGCGCCGACGAGGTCGCCGACGAGCCCGGGGAAGATCAGCAGGAACGACCCCGCCAGCAACAGCAGGCGCTCCCACGGCCGCGTCGGGCCCATGAGGTAGCCGATCAGGCCCGCGCCGAGCATCACGATCCCCAGCGTGGCGGCCGCCGTCCGCAGCGCGATCGCGCCCGGCCCGGCCGCGATCAGCAGCAGCGAGGGGTCGTAGGCGAAGCTGAAGGGGATGACGAAGCCGGAGAGCGCGAGCATCATCGCCTTCCACTGGGTGCGCCAGACGTCGGCGCCGGCGATCGACGAGGTCGCGTACGTCGAGATCGCCGTGGGCGGCGTCAGGTCGGCGAGGATGCCGAAGTAGAAGACGAACATGTGGGCGGCGAGCTTCGGCACCCCCAGCTGGACGAGGGCCGGCGCGGCCATGATCGACGTGATGATGTAGGTCGCCGACGTCGGCAGGCCCGTGCCCAGGACCAGCGCGGCCACCATCGTCAGCAGCAGCGTGACGAGCAAGCTCCCCTGCGCGATGCCGACGATGCCGCTGGCGAGCTTGAGCCCGAGGCCGGTCATGGACACCACGCCGACGACGATGCCGACGGTCGCGCACGCCAGCGCCACCGGCATGGCGTTCTGGGCGGCGTCGGTCAGCACGGCGAGCGCGCGGCGCGGGCCGATCCTCGTGTCGCGCCTCGGCCAGCTCGCCAGCACGGCGACGACCATGGCCCAGACGCCGGCGAGCAGCGGCGAGCGGCCCTCGGCGAGGAGCCAGAGCAGCACGGCCGGGCCGGCGAGCAGGTGGGCATCGCGGCGCAGGACGGGGCCGAGACGCGGCAGGTCGGCCCGCGGGATCACGCGGAGGTTCCCGCGCGAGGCCTCGAGGTGGACCATGACGCCGACGGCCACGAAGTAGAGCACGCCCGGGATCGCGGCCGACAGCGCGATCGTCGCGTACGGGACGCCGAGCGTCTCGGCCATGATGAACGCGGCCGCGCCCATGACGGGCGGGATCAGCTGGCCGCCCATCGAGGCGGTCGCCTCCACGGCCGCCGCGAACTCCGGCCGGTAGCCGGCGCGCATCATGAGCGGGATCGTGAACGAGCCCGTGGTCACCGCGTTGGCGATCGCGCTGCCGTTGACGGTGCCGAAGAGCCCGCTCGAGATCACCGCCACCTTGCCGGCGCCGCCGCGGGTCCAGCCGGCGATGGCCAGGGCGACGTCGGTGAAGAACGTCAGCAGCCCGCCGTGGGCCATGACGGCCCCGAAGGCGACGAAGAGGAAGATGTAGGTCGCCGAGACGAGCGTCGGGATGCCGAAGACGCCGCCCGTGGTCAGCATCTGCTGGTCGAGGAGCTTGAGCGCCCTCACGCCCCCGTGGGCGAGGAACCCCGGCAGCCACGGCCCCGCGAACGCGTACGCCACGAACGCCACGCCGAGGACGACGAGCGCGGGGCCGATGTGACGGCGGGAGGCCTCGAGGAGCAGCACGACGAACAGGAGGCCGACGGCGACGTCCAGGATCGCCGGGTCGTCGACCAGCGCCATCCGCGTCACCAGGCGCTCGTTGTGGGCGATGTAGTGCGCGCCGCAGCCGAGCGCCAGCATCGCGCAGGCGACGTCGAGGGCGCGCCGCCACGCCGGCGGCGCCGCCCTGCCCGCCGGCGTGAGGAATCCGAGCGCGGTCGCGAAGGCCACGTGGAGGGGGAGCTGGACCAGCAGGTCGAACATCCCCGCCCACGCCGTCCCGAGCTGGAACAGCGACCAGGCGACGGCGAGGCCGAGGCGCGCCCTACGGAGCGCCATCGGCCCTCGCGCCGCCGCCCGGCCCCGCGGCTACTTCAGCCATCCCTTCTCGCGGTACGCGCGCTCCGCGCCGGGATGGAGCGGGATGCCGACCCTCTCGGGGCGCCAGGCCGTCTGGGGATCGAACGCCGCGAGCCCGGCGTGGCCGCGGACCAGCGCCTCCTTGTTGTCGATGAGCGTCTTGGTGATCGTGTAGGCGACGGGCTCGGGCAGGTCCTTGTTGGTGATCACGACGGTCGGGAAGCCGACGGTGCGGACGGGCTCCGGCTGGTTCTTGAACGTGTTCGCCGGCATGGTCGCGGTCGTGTAGCCGAGGGGCGTGAGCTGCTTCACCGCCTCCTCGTCGATCGGCAGGAACGCGACGTCGGTGAAGGTCGCGATCTCCGAGACCGAGGGGTGCTTGGGCGTGACGACGGCGAGCAGCATGTCGGCCCGCCCGTCCTTGAAGGCGTCGATGATGATGTTGTAGCCCACGTGGGTCGTCGAGCCGCCCCAGCTCTTGATGTCGGCGTAGGAGAGCCCGTAGGCGCGGAGCAGCTGGCGGCCGCCGAACTCGCCCAGCGAGCCCACCGGCTGGGTGAAGATGCGGACGCCGATCTTCTTCTCCCTGATGTCGCGGAGCGAGGCGATGTTCGCCTTCTTCGCGGCCACCGCCACCAGGTAGTAGGTGTCGAGACCGCCGGCGAGCGCTCGCAGGTTCTCGAGCCTGGTGTCGTAGGCCTCCTTGCCCTCGAAGGCCCAGCGGTTGGTGACGGTGAACGACAGGCCCAGCGGCGTCTCGTTGCGCGCCACCAGCTTGGCGTTGCCGACGCCGCCGGCGAACGGCTTGACGTCGACGGTCGAGCCGGCCGGCAGCGCCTTGCGCAGCAGCTCCGCCATCGTCGCGCCGTAGACGTACCACGCGCTGCCGGTGTCCAGGGTCGCGATGGAGAGCGTCACGGGCTGCTGCGCGGCCGCCGGCACGGCGAGCGCGATCGCGAGGATCAGGGCGACGAGGATCTTCATGACTGGGCCTCCTCTCGGACGAGTGACAGGCGCGCGCCCACCGTCCGGCCGGCGTCGAGCGCGCCCGCGGCGGCGGAGGTGCGCAGGGTGGCGGCGAACGGCGAGGCGCCGCGGACGTCGAGCCAGTCGCATAGCGGCCCGGACGGCGACCGCGGCGCCACGAACTCCAGCGTGTGGGGACCGATGCGGAAGGCGACGCCGGCCCCGTCGAGGTCGTCGCGCCGCACGTCGCGGCCGGGACGGTCGAGGGCCCGCGCGTACCAGCCGCCGACGGTCGCCGGATCGTCGACGGCCACGGTGACCGCGCCGATCCCGGTCACGCCGTTGGCGTGACGATGCTGGCGCGGCACCCGCTCCTCCCGCGGGGTCCCGTCCTGGATCAGGAACGGCGCCACGCCCTTGTGGGAGCCGCGCGGGATCGACAGCACCCACTCGAGCTTGTAGCCGTCGGGCCGCACCCGCGAGAGCGGGGCGGGGTCGTCGATGTCGACGCCGGCGGCGCGGAAGGCCCGCGTGTCGGCCATCAGGTCGTCGGTCTGCATGCAGAAGTCGACGAGCCCGCCGCCGCGCTGGAGCGGCTCCCACCACTTGTGCTGGGTGTTCTTCTCGTAGAAGGCGATCAGCTCGATGTAGGCGCCGTCCGCGAACGCGATGAGCGCGTTGTGCGTGCCCACCGGGTGCCGGCCCCCGGGCACGACGGTGAAGCCGAGCGCCTCGTAGCTGCGGGTGGCGGCGTCGAGGTCGGGGACGGCGATGACGATGTGGTCGATGCCCGTCAGCATGTCGGGCTCCTCACCGGAAGGCCGGCGCCACTTCGTCGAGGAACCGCCGGAGCTGCCCCCGCTGGTCCCACGACGTCAGGCGCAGCGCCAGGTGGCCGACGCCGGCGTCCAGGTACGCGCGGAGCTGCTCGATGCAGTCCTTGGGGCCGCCGGCGACGGTCCAGCCCTCGACGAACGCCGGGCTGAAGTTCGACGTGTAGTAGGTGTCGAGGAACTTCTTGCTCTGCTCGAGCGCCGCCCGCCGGTCCTCGTCGATGTGGATGTTGTGGTAGAGGGCGCCGCCCAGCGCCGCCGGGTCGCGGCCCTCCTCGCGCGCCATCGCGCGGACCCGGGCGATCTGCCGCGCGAACTCCTCCGGGCTCAGCTTGTTGGTCATCCATCCGTCGGCGAACCGCGCCACGCGGCGGAACGCCCGCTCGACGGCGGCCTCGCCCGCGCTGGCGCCGCCCTTCCACGTGAGCCCCGTGGGGTTGCTGGCGATCCAGATGGGGCACGGCTGCTGGACCGGCCGCGGCTCGACCGTGACGCCCCGGAAGCGGTAGAAGCGGCCCTCGTGCGAGACGTCCTTGCCGGCGAACAGCGCCCGGAGGATGGCGATGCCCTCCTCGAGCCGCGCCGGGCGCTCCGCGGACTGGACGCCCATGACCGCGTGCTCGAGAGCCTGGGCGCGGCTCTGCTCGTCGGGGCCGCCCAGGCAGACGACCAGCCAGGACCGGCCGCCCGAGATGGCGTCCAGGCTGGCCCACTGGTGGGCGAACAGCACCGGGTGCCGATGGACGAACGTGGCGAGGCAGCCGACGCCCAGCCGGACGCGCGACGTGACGCCCGCGAGCGCCGAGAGCAGCGTGACCGCCTCGAGTCGAGGCTTGGCGAGCAGGCTGTCGCCGACCCACACGGCGTCGAACGCCCCGGACTCCTCCGCCGCCACCGTCAGGTCCAGCAGGTCGCGCGCGGTGACGGCGCCGAGGACGACGGCGCGATTGGCCAGCGTGAGGCCGAACGGCGAGCGCGGCATCGTCACCTCCCCGTGTACTTCGGCGGGCGCTTCTCGAGGAACGACGTCACGCCCTCCTGGTAGTCGTGGGTCGAGCGGAGCCACGCGTACGCCTTGCGCTCGAGCTCGAGCGCCGTGTCGAGCGGCGCGTCGGCCCCCCGGTTGAGCACCATCTTGAGGGTCCGCAGCGCCAGCGGCGCCCGCTCGGCCAGCTCGCCGGCCAGCGCGCCGACCGCCGCGTCGAGCGCGTCGTCGGGCACGCACTGGGTGATCAGCCCCCATGCCTCGGCGCGCTCGGCGGAGATGCGCTGCCCCGTCATCATGAAGAGCTTGGCGCGCGTCATGCCGATGAGCCGCGTCGCGCGCTGGGTGCCGCCGCTGCCGGGGATCATGCCGAGCCGGACCTCGGGGAACGCGAACTCCGAGCGCCGGGTGGCGATGCGGAAATCGCACGCGAGCGCCAGCTCGAGCCCCGCGCCCATCGTGTAGCCGTCGATCGCGGCGACGACGGGCTTGCGGCACCGCTCGGCGGCCGTCAGGGTGTCGCCCCACAGCTCGAGATCCGCGGGCGCCAGCGTGAGGAACTCCGCCACGTCGCCGCCCGCGCTGAAGGCCTTGCCCCCCGCGCCGCGCACCACGACGACGCGCACGCCGTCGTCGGCGTCGAGCGACCCGAAGATGCCGGGGAACTCGTTCCGCATGGCGACCGTCATCGTGTTCATCTTGGGCTGGCGGTCGATCCAGACGGTCGCCACCGGGCCCCGGCGCTCCACTCTCAGGAACTCGCTCATGATCCGCTCCCCGCCGGCGACGGCCGGTACCGTCCCTCGCGCAGCAGCCGCCGCAAGATCTTCCCCGACGCCGTCTTCGGGATCTCCTCGACGAAGACGACGCGGCGGGGCCGCTTGAAGCCGGCCAGGTCGCCGCTCTCGCGGCAGTGCCGGTCCAGCGCCTCCGCCGTCAGCCCGGGCGCCGCCGCCACCACGAACGCCACGACGCGCTCGCCCCAGCGCTCGTCGGGCTCGCCGACGACGGCGACGTCGCGCACCCCGGGGTGCCTGGCCAGGACCTCCTCCACCTCGACGGGGTGGATGTTCTCGCCGCCGCTGATGATCATGTCGTCCACGCGGCCGGCCACGTACAGCTCGCCCTCGGCGTCGATCCAGCCCATGTCGCCGGTGAAGTACCAGCCGTCGCGGAGGGCGCGCGCGTCGGCGTCGGGACGGTTCCAGTACCCGGCGAAGGCCTCGTCGGAGTCGAGCGCGGCGATGATCTCGCCCTTCTCGCCGGGCGGCACGACCTCGTCGGGGCCCACGCGGCGCTCGGTGCTCGCGCGCACGACCCGGAGCGACGCGTGCACGCCGGGCCGGCCGGCGCAGCCGGGCTTGAGGTGGACGTCGGGGCGCACCGAGAACGTGTAGATCTCCGTCGACCCGTAGTGGTTGACGAAGACGCGCGGCGCGAACGCCTTCACGCACGCCTCGGTGAGCGGCGCGAGCATGGGCGCCCCGGCGTACGCGAGCTTGCGCACCGACGACACGTCGGCGCGGCCGAGCCCGGGCGCGTGGACCAGGTCGTAGAAGAGCGTGGGGATCAGGTAGAGCGCGGTGAGCCGCTCGGCCGCGATCAGGCGGAGCGCTTCCGCCGCCGACCAGTCCGGCTGGCAGACGAAGCAGCCGTTGACGGCCGCCATGCTCGTGAGCGCGTGGATCCCCATCGTGTGGTAGAGGGGCATGATCCCGAGCGTCCGCTCGCCCCACTCGTAGCCGCACTGGATCACGTGGGCCAGCGCTCCCGCGTGGTGGTTCCGGTGCGTGCGCGGCACGCCCTTGGGCCGGCCCGTCGTCCCCGACGTGTAGAGGATCAGCGAGACGTCGGCCTCCGCCGGCCCCTCCGGCGGCCGGGCGCCGTCCGCGGCCAGGTCCTCGAAGCGGACGGCGCCGCCCGCGTCGCCGGGGCCGGCGTGGACGAGACGGACGTCGCGACCGCGGGCCGCCTCCGTCACCGAGGCCGCGGTCGCCGCCTCGAACAGGGCGACGCGCGCGCCGCAGTCCTCCAGCACGTAGGCCATCTCGCCGGCGGCGAGCCGGAAGTTGACCGGGACGGCCACGCCGCCGACCGTCTGGAGCGCCCAGTACGCCTCGACGTGCTCCGCGCGGTTCTTCAGCGCGATCAGCACGCGGTCTCCGCGCCGCACGCCGAGCCGGGCCAGCCCGGCGCCGACGGCGCGGGCGCGGCGGTGCAGGTCGGCGTAGGTCAGCCGCCGGGCGCCGTCGACGACGGCCTCGGCGTCGGGGCGGCGCAGGGCGGCGCGCTCCAGCAGCTGGCGGAGGGTCACGGGAGCAGGAGGACCTTGCCCTTGTTGCGGCGCTCGAGGACGTGCTGCACGGCCGCCCGCGCGTCACGGAGCGGGAAGGCGCGGTCGATGACCGGCGACAGCCGCCCGGCCACGACGTGGTCGAGGACCTGCTGCAGCTCGAGGATCGAGCCCAGGTTGGTGCCGACGATCCGCAGGTTCTTCGAGTAGACGTGCCGGAGGTCGACGCGGCCCCAGTGGGTGTCGTGGGAGCCGATCGTGACCAGCGTGCCGAGCCGGGTCAGGGCCTGGATCGACCGCTCGAAGGTGTCGCCGCCGATGTGCTCGACGACGACGTCGACGCCACGCTTGCCCGTCCACGCCTTCGCCTCGGCCACGAAGTCCTGCGTCCGGTAGTTCACGACCCGCTCGGCGCCCAGACGGCGGGCGAGCTCGATCTTGTCGTCGCTGCCGACGGTGGTCATCACGCGCGCGCCGCAGAGACGGGCGATCTGGATGGCCGCGCTCCCCACGCCGCTGCCGGCGGCCTGGACGAGGACGGTCTGGCCCGGGCGCACGTCGGCGCGCGCGACGAGCGCGTGCCAGGACGTGAGCATCGCGAGCGGCAGGGCGGCGCCGTGCTCGAAGGACACGGCGTCCGGCAGCGGCAGGACGTTCTCGGCCGGCGCCTTCACCAGCTCCGCGTAGCCGCCGTCGCGGTGGGCGCCGAGGTAGCCGTAGCGCAGGCACACCGTGCGCTCGCCGCGCAGGCAGAACTCGCAGCGGCCGCAGGAGAAGCCGGGGAAGACGATCACGCGCTGTCCCCGCGCGACGCCCTTCACCGCGGCGCCGACGGTCTCGACGGTGCCGGTGACCTCGCAGCCGTTCACGTGGGGCAGGCCCTCGGGGGGCGGGAAGCGGCCGTCGAGCAGCAGCATGTCGACGTGGTTCAGCGCGCAGGCGCGAACGCGGACGACGACCTCGTCGGCGCCGGGCACGGGGTCGCGGTAGTCGTCGTACAGGATCTTGTCGGCGCCGCCGTGCTCCTTGAAGAACGCCGCCTTCATGCGCGGCCCTGGAGGAGCTGGCTCATGCGGCCGAAGAACTGGTCGGCCATCATCTTCGAGACCCCGCCGAGCATGCGTTGCCCCACGCCCGCGATGAGGCCGCCGACCTGCACGTCGGCGTCGTACGACACGCGGGTCCCGCTCTCGATGTCGCTGAGCGTGATCACCGTGTCCGCCCGCACGAACCCCGGACCGCCGCTGCCCTCGGCGTGCATGCGGTACGAGTTCGGCGGGTTCTTGTCGCTGAGCTTCACCTTGCCCTCGAACGTCCCCTTCACGGCCGCGACGCCGATCTTCATCACGGCGCGGTACTCGTCGTTGCCGAGGGCCTCGAGCTTCTCGCAGCCGGGGATCGCCTGGCGGAGCTGCTCCGGATCGAGGAACGCCTCCCACACCTTCTGGCGTGGCGCCGGCACGTCGTGTGAACCCTGGAGCTTCATCGCGCTCTCCTCGCGCAGTCGGGATCGGGGCCGCCTAGTGTATCAGGGGCCGCCGTCCGTGGCACCCCGGTTGCACCGCTGCTCGGGTGCAGATACCCCAGGAGGAGGAGCACCGATGAAAAAGTTGCTCTCGAGCGTGTTCGCTCTGGCGCTCGGCGCCGGGATGATGGCGGGCTGCACCGAGGGCGGCGGCGGCACCGGCGGCCGGGCCGGTGGCACGGATCGCTCGCCGTCAGCGTCGCCCCCGACGACCACGCGCCCCTCGGACTCGCCGAGCACCACCACGTCGCCCAGCGGGAGCACCACCACGTCCCCGGGCGCGACGGGCGGCAGCGGGACGTCGGGCAGCACGTCGGGCGGGACGAAGTAAGGTCCGCCCGATGGGCGGTGGGCGGGCGCCGCGCAGTGGAGGCGGCGCCCCCCACCGTCGTCACGTCTGCCCGCCCCCGCCGTAGCTCTCGCGTCCGATCCTCACCGTCGTCACGCCGGCCGGCACCGCCGTGAACACGCGGAGCCTCCGGCCGTCCTCGATCGCCCGCACCACGCCGAGCCCCAGCGTCCGCCGCGTCTCGTCCTCGAGGCCGGTGAGCCGACCGGCGAACGCCGCGACGGCGCCCGCGTCGGCGGCGACCTCGCCGCCCGGCAGACGCACCGTCACGCGCGTCAGGTCGAGCGCGACGTCGCGCGCGCCCGCGAAGTGCGCCGCCAGGCGCTCCTCGCGGAAGCGGCGCCGCTCGTCCTGCGTGCGCCGCCGCGTCGCGACCGCCCGCAGGCGCACGACGCGCGGGCGCGCCCCGCGCGCGTACGGGCCCAGGATCGCCTCGCACTCGTCGCCGCGCTCGAGCGCGATCACGACGTCGGGATCGAGCAGCTCGATCTTCGCCTGCTTCAGGATCCGACCGAGGCCGCCGGCGACGAGGCCGCTCGTGTCGACGACGAGGCGGTCCAGCGCCGCGGCGCGGGCGCGGTCGGCCAGCCGCCGCGCGGCGACGAGCGCGCCGAGGACGTTCCGGGCCGGCGACGTGACCCCGACGAACTCGAGCGCCAGCACGGTCGCGTCGGCGGGGCGGCCGATCGGCGCCGTCACCCGGCCCAGGCCGGCCGTCGTCGGCGGCCCGATCTCCGACTGGCCCAGGTCGGTGTCGAGGATGCCGACCGCACGGCCGGCGGCGAGCGCGGCGTTGGCGAGCGCGGTGACGAGCGTGGTCTTGCCCGTGTCGCTCTCGCCGATGACGAGGACGACCGGCGCCTCGGCGACGGCCCGCACCGTGCGCTCCCACTGGGTCGTCACGGCGGAGGCGGCCGGCGCGCGGCCCCGTCGGCAGACGCTACTGCAGCGTGCGGATCGCGGCGTCCATGCGCTCGAGGCCCCGGCGGATCAGCTCGGCGCTGGTCGCGTAGGAGAGCCGCACGTGGGCGTCCGAGCCGAAGTCGTCGCCGGGGACGACGGCGACCTGGGCGCGCTCGAGCAGGAACCCGGTGACGTCCGCGGAGCCCGACAGCGCCGCGCCGCCGGGCGGCCGCCGGCCGAAGAGACCGGAGACGTTGGCGAACGCGTAGAACGCCCCCTTCGGCATGACGCAGCGGACCCCGGGCAGCGCGTTGAGCCCGCTGACGATCAGCGCGCGACGGCGGTCGAACTCCGCCGCCATCTTCGCGACGTCGTCCTGCGGCCCCGCGAGCGCCTCCACCGCCGCCCACTGCGCGATCGACGACGGGTTCGACGTCACCTGGCTCTGCACGTCGGTCATCGCGCGGACGAGCGGGCGCGGGCCCGCGGCGAACCCGACGCGCCAGCCCGTCATCGCGTACGCCTTCGAGCACGTGTTGACCACCAGCGTGCGGGCCTTGACCTCCGGGCCGAGCTGGGCGATCGAGAAGTGCCGCCCCTCGAACGTGAGCGCCTCGTAGCACTCGTCGGAGACGATCCACAGCCCGCGCTCGAGCGCCAGCGCCGCGACGGCCTCGAGCGCCGCCCGCGAGAAGACGGCGCCCGTCGGGTTGTTCGGGCTGTTCAGGATCACGACCTTCGTCCGCGGCGTGACGGCGGCGCGGAGGCGGTCGACGTCGAGGTCGAAGCCCGTGCGCTCCTCCGTGGGCACCGGCACCGGGACGGCGTCGACGAGCTTGATCTGCTCGGGGTACGAGACCCAGTACGGGCTCGGGATCAGCACCTCGTCGCCGGGGTCCAGGAGGGCGACGACCATGTTGAACAGCGTGTGCTTGGCGCCCACCGAGACCACGACGTCGGCCGGCTCGTAGTCGAGCCCGTTGTCGCGCTTGAACTTGGTGCAGACCGCCGCCTTCAGCTCGGGGATGCCTCCGACCTCGGTGTACTTCGTCTGCCCGCGGCGCATCGCCTGCACGGCGGCGTCCTTGATGCGCTCCGGCGTGTCGAAGTCGGGCTCGCCGGCGCCGAACGAGATGACGTCGGCGCCGCGGGCCCGCAATTCCTTGGCCCTCGCCTGCACGGCGAGCGTCGAGGACGGGGCGAGGCGCTTCATCCGCTGAGCGAGCACCGGCAGACTCCTCGGCGCCGGCTCAGGCCGGCGACGCTGGGGGGAACTTCTCGGCCAGCCGCTTCTCGACGACGGGCGGCACGAGCCCGGCGACCGAGGCGCCGTAGCTGGCGACCTCCTTGATGAGCCGCGACGAGATGTACGTGTACTTCTCGTGGGGCATGAGGAACACCGTCTCCACCGTGCTGGACAGCTTCCGGTTCATCAGTGCCATCTGGAACTCGTACTCGAAGTCCGACACGGCGCGGATGCCGCGCACGATGCAGTCGGCGGACTCGCGGGCGACCAGGTCGATGAGCAGGCCGTCGAACGCGACGATCCGGAAGTTGTTGCGGAGATCCGTGGTCGCCTCGTCGATCATCTCGAGCCTCACGTTCACCGGGAACAGCGGCTGCTTGGACGGGTTGGCGACCACGGCGACGATCAGCTCGTCGAAGATGCGCAGGCTCCGGCGGATGACGTCGAGGTGCCCGTTGTGCACCGGGTCGAACATGCCGGGATAGACGGCGCGCTTGCCCACAGGCGGACCTCACTCGGGCCGGGAGCGGCTCGGATCGCGGCATCCTACTCCCCGGCCCGAAAGAAAGTCAAGGTCGTCTCCCCGAAGCGCCGCGTGCGCTGGGCGACGAGCGCGCCCACCCGCGCCGCCGGCGGACGCTTCGTGAAGTGCTGGGCGACGACCACCGCGCCGGCGCCGAGGAGCCGGGCGTCGCCGAGGGCGGCGAGGGTCTCCGCCGCGAGGGCGGTGTCGTACGGGGGGTCGAGGAAGACGACGTCGAACGTCTCGCCGGCGCGCGCCAGCCGCGCCAGGGCGCGCGCGACGTCGTCGCGCACCACGCGGGCGCGCCCCTCCACCCCGAGGGCGGCGATGTTGGCGCGGAGCGCGGCCACGGCCCGGGCGTCGCGCTCCACGAACGTGGCGTGCGCCGCTCCCCGCGAGAGGGCCTCGAGCCCGACGCCGCCGGCCCCGGCGAAGAGGTCGAGCACGCGGGCGCCGGGCAGCCGGGGGGCGAGGGCGTCCATCAGCGCGATGCGCACCTGGTCGGCCGTCGGGCGCGTCGTCTCGCCACGCGGCGTCCGGAGACGCCTGCCCTTCAGCGCGCCGGCGATGATCCTCACGGGGGTCAGCCCACCGAGGCGAGCCCGAGCTTGCCGCGCCAGCGCGCCAGCAGCACCTCGCGCAGCGCGCGGTGCGCGGGGTCGCGCAGCTCGGGGTCGGCGGCGACGATCGTCTGGGCCTCGCGCCGCGCCTCCTCCAGGATCGCGGCGTCGCGGAGGAGGTCGGCGACGCGGAACTCGGGGAGCCCCGACTGCCGCGTCCCGAAGAACTCGCCGGGCCCACGGATCGCGAGGTCCTCCTCGGCGATGCGGAACCCGTCGCTGGTGGCCTCCATGACCGCGATCCGCCGCCGGGCCTCCTCGGTGAGGTCGGCGGCGTGCAGCAGGATGCAGTACGACTTCCACGGCCCGCGGCCGACGCGTCCCCGCAGCTGGTGAAGCTGCGAGAGGCCGAAGCGCTCGGCGTGCTCGATCAGCATCACCGAGGCGTTCGGGACGTCGACGCCGACCTCGATGACCGTCGTGGAGACGAGCAGGTCGATCGCGCCCGCCTTGAAGCGCGCCATGATCGCCTCCTTCTCGTCGAACGGCAGCCGGCCGTGCAGGAGACCGACGGCGCGGTCCGGAAAGACGTCCTCGGCCAGGTGGCGCGCCATGTCGGTGGCCGCCTTCAGGTCGACGGCCTCGGACTCCTCGACGAGCGGGTAGACGACGTACACCTGCCGGCCGGCAGCCACCTGCTCGCGCAGGAAGGCGTAGATCTCGCGCCGCTTGGCCTCCGTCCGCGCCACGGTCTTCACCGGGCGGCGCCCCGGCGGCAGCTCGTCGAGCACGCTGACGTCGAGGTCCCCGTAGAGGGTGAGCGCCAGTGTCCGCGGGATCGGCGTGGCGGTCATCACCAGCATGTCGGGGTGCTCGCCCTTGGCCTTGAGTCGCGCGCGCTGGGCGACACCGAACCGGTGCTGCTCGTCGACCACGGCGAGCCCCAGGCGCTTGAACTCGACCGCCTCCTGGAGCAGCGCGTGGGTGCCGACCGCGCAGTCGACCTCGCCCGCCGCGACGGCCGCGCGACGGCGCCCGCGCTCCTTGCCCTTGACCCCGGCGCTGATCAGCGCGACCCGCACGCCGAGCGGCTCGATGAGCTGGCGCAGCGTGATGTAGTGCTGCTCGGCGAGGATCTCCGTCGGGGCCATGACGGCCGCCTGGTAGCCGGCCTCGATCGCCGTGAGCACCGCGAGGGCGGCGACGACCGTCTTGCCGGCACCGACGTCGCCCTGGAGCAGGCGGTGCATCGGGTGGGGCGCCGCCATGTCGGCGCGGATCTCGTCCCACACGCGCTCCTGGGCGCCGGTCAGGCGGTACGGGAGCGCGGCCCGCAGCCGCGCGACCAGCTCGCCCGGCGGCCGCATGGCGATGCCGCGGGCGCGGGTCATGCGCGAGCGCAGGACCGCGAGGCCCAGCTGGAGCAGGAGGAAATCGTCGAACGCGAGCCGGCGGACGGCCGCGGCGCGGGCCTCCTCGGCCTGCGGGAAGTGGGCATCGCGCAGCGCCTGGGCGAGCGGCACGAGCCCGCGCCGCGCGCGGACCGCGTCGGGCAGCGTCTCGCCGACGGCCCCGGCGAACTGCTCGACGATGCCCCACATGAGCCGGCGCAGGGCCCGCTGCGGCAGGCCCTCGGTGGTGGAGTAGACGGGCACCAGGCGTCCCGTGTGGAGGCGGTCGTCGTCGCCGCTCTCGACGATCTCGTAATCCGGATGCTGCAGCGCGATGACGCCGCGGTACCTGGTGACCTTTCCGTGCAGGACGAGCCGCTGGCCGCGCGCCAGGACCCGCGACAGGTAGCGGGCCCCGAACCAGCTCGCGGTCACGTGGCCCGTCTCGTCGCGCAGCATGACCGTGAACGGCACGCGCGGGTGCCCCGGCGGCGGCGGGCTGATGCCGGCGATCACGCCCGTGCACGTCGCGGTCTGGCCCGGCACGAGGGCCCGGAGCGGTGTCAGCCGCGTGCGATCCTCGTGGCGCAGCGGCACGAAGAAGAGCGCGTCGGCCACCGTGGTCAGGCTCTTCTTGGCCAGGAGCGCCGCCCGCTGGGGGCCCACCCCCTTCAGGTACTGCAGCGGCGTCGAGAGGCCCTGGCCGCCCGCTGTTTGCCTCACCGGTCGCGCCGTGCTATAAGAAGGGCGCGTTTCCGCCGGTTCCATTCACGTCCGAGGGAGCACGCATGGCCCAGCGCTGCGACATCTGCGGGAAAGGCCCCGCCGTCGGTCATTCGATCAGCCACGCGCACAAGCTCACGCGCCGGCGCTGGCTGCCGAATCTGGTCTCCATGCGGGCGATGGTCGGGGGCAGGGCGCAGCGCGTCCGCGTCTGCACCCGCTGCGTGAAGGCGGGAAAGGTCACGAAGGTCATTTAAGCACACGAAGGACAACGGGAGGGGGCGCGTGCCCCCTCCCGGTTGGTAGCCAGGTGGGAGGCCGCCACCCCCCACCCCAGAAACCCCACCTACTTCTTCTTCTTCGCCGCCTTCTTCTTCTTCTTCGCCATGTACGCTCTCACCTCCTCTCGTCAGGACGTGTGGTGACCGTCGGCTCACGGGCCTACTTCTTCTTCTTCTTGGCCGCCTTCTTCTTCGCCATGGATCGCTCACCTCCTTCCGGGGGGCGTCAGTACCCCATCGCCTCGCGGCGCAGGTGTTCCGCCTGCTCCGCCCCTCGCCGTTCGTAGTGCAGAAGGTCGACGTAGAGCTGCGGGAGCGACGTGACGTGGAGGCCGCCCTTTTCCAGCGTTCCGTGGAAGACGCCGGCGTCGTAGGGCGTGAGGAGATGGAGTGAGCCCTCCGTCTCCGTCGCCGGCCTGAGCCCGAGGGCGGCGACGACGGGCGCCGGATCGCCCTCGAGGTAGCAGTGCACGGCGGGGGTGCGGAGGTTCGGAGCCACGACGAGCGAGACGCCCGCGTGCAGCGTGAAGGCGTACCGCCGACCGGCCGCCTCCGCCGCGCGCGCGACGTCCGCCATGAACTTGCGCGAGACCCGCTCGGGTCCCACGAAGGACTGGATCTCGTTGTCCCGGTACGTGTACGACTCGCCCCAGTTCTCGAGCAGGTCCGCCGGCTTCGTGAGGCGGAAGCGCTGGCGGTCGTCGCGCTCGAGCCACGCCAGCTCCTCGAGCCGCTTCACCACGTTGTGGGTGTGGCCGAGGCTCACGGAGGCCGCCCTGGCCAGCTCCTCGAGGCGCCAGGGGCGTCCGGGATCGGTGAGCAGCACGCGCACGACCCGCGTCGCCCGCGGGGCGAACAGCGAGCGCAGGGGGCGGGTGGAGGGCCGGACGTTGCGCTTGCCCTCCTTCTCGATCAGGACGTTGTCCAGCGCGATGTGGCAGTTGCCGGAGAGGTCCACGTAGCCGAAGCCGTTGGTCCGGAGGATGCGGGCGCTCTGCGGGGCGATGTAGACGGCCACCGCCATCGGGTAGGCGGCCGGCATCTCGCGGCGGATCTCCGCGAGCCGCGTCACGGCGGCACGGATCTGCCTGGGCTGCCCGAGCGAGCAGACCTCAAGCACGAGGGCGTGATCCTGCTCGCCGAGCCTGAACTTCACGACGAAATCCGCCTTCTGGCTGCCGACGACCACGTCCGAGGCCTCCTCCCAGCCCTTGGCCTTCGGAAAGAGCTCGCGCAGCCGTTGCGCGGCCTGGCGCCGGATCTCTGCGGATTTCAGCATGTTTCGCTTTCTCCGCTTCTTTCAGCATCTGCTGAAACATTACGAAGCGGTGAAAGTCCCTGTCAAGCGGAAACTTACGTCCGGGGGCTAGAACAGTGGCGGAGTAGGACCTGACAGCGGGTGACCGGGGCGATCGCCGGCGCCCGGACTAGTCGTCCTCGCCCTCCTCGATGCGGTGCATGGTCTCGTCGTCGAGGCCGAAGTAGTGCCCGATCTCGTGCATGACCGTCTCCCGCACCACCTGCGCCATCTCCTCCTCGTCGGCGCAATCCTCCTCGATCGGGCCCTGGTAGATCGTGATCGTGTCGGGGAGCACGTTGGCGTACGTCGAGTCGCGGTGCGTGATGTCGACGCCGCGATAGAGCCCGTAGAGCGTGTCCGGAGGCTCGATGCCCATCTCGGCGAGGGTCTCGTCGTCGGCCCAGTCCTCGACGACGACCGCGACGTTGGCGAGCTTCTCCCTGAACTCCCGCGGCAGCTTCCTCAGCGCCCTGTCGACGAGCGCCTCGAACTGCCTCCGCGTCATGCCGTCCGTGCCTCCACGGCGCAGTCTATCGCCCCTGGCGCGGCGCCTGCGCCATCGCCCGGTTCCGGCGGAGGAAGTCCGCCTCCGCCGCCGGGGATCTCGGGTGTTCACGGCACCGACGCTCCGTCAGGCCGTCGACCGCTTCGAGCGCCGGCTCCGCCGGCGCGATCCCGATGCTGGGGGGAGGCAGCGGAGCGGGCCGCAGGCCCGCGGAGCGTCCGAAGGGGGGCGCCCCCCCTCCGAGGTCACAGCCCCCGGACCCGCTCGACGTTGATGACGTCGGGGACGTCGCGGATCGCCGCCATGATCCCCTGCAGCTGGTTGAGGTCGCTCACCTCGACGACGAAGTTGTTGATGCCCTTGCGGTCGTCGGTGACCGTGACCTCGGCCTTCGTGATGTTGCCGTTCTTGGAGGAGATCGCGCCGGTGATCTCGGACAGGAGCCCGGGACGGTCGCGGCCGATGTAGACGGCGATCCGGACAGGACGCTTCGACGGCTCCGGCTCCTCCGTGTCCCACTCGACGTTCACCAGCCGCTCGCGGTCCAGCACGCTCTTGGCCACGGTGAGGCAGTCGCGCGTGTGCACGGTGAGCCCGCGCCCCCGGGTGATGAAGCCGACGATGGGGTCGCCGGGCAACGGGTTGCAGCACTTGGCCCAGCGGACGAGCAGGTCGTCCACGCCGCGGATCCTCACCCCCTGCTCGGTCTTCGGCCGGGTCGCCGACGGCGTCCGGGCCTTCTCGGCGGCCTCGGCGGCCACCCCCGGGAAGAGCTTGTTCAGCACCTGCTGGACCGAGCTCTTGCCGTACCCGATCGAGGCCAGGAGGTCGTCGACGCCCGGGAAGCCGAGGTCCGCGGCGACCTTCCTCGCCTCCTCGCCGCCCAGCAGCGCCGCGGCATTCTGGCGGTACTTCTTCGCCTCCCGCTCGAACAGCTCCCGCCCGAGCTCGATCGAGCGCGCGCGCTCCTCGACCTTCAGCCACTGGTTGATCTTCGACCGGGCCCGCGTGGACTTGACGATCTTCAGCCAGTCGCGGCTCGGGTGCTGGTTCGGCGAGGTGACGATCTCGACGATGTCGCCCTGGCGGAGGACGGTCCGGAGCGGCACCAGCTTGCCGTTGACCTTCGCGCCGACGCAGTGCTCGCCCACCTTCGTGTGGACGGCGTACGCGAAGTCGATCGGCGTCGAGCCCTCGGGCAGCGCCTTCACGTCGCCCTTCGGCGTGAACACGTAGACCTCGTCCGGGAAGAGGTCGACGCGGACCGTGTCCATGAACTCCCGCGGGTCCTTCAGGTCCTGCTGCGTCTCCATGAGCTGGCGCAGCCACACGAGAGACTCGTCGAACTTGTCCTTCCCGGCCTTCCTCTCCTTGTAGAGCCAGTGGGCCGCGATGCCCTCCTCGGCGATCCGGTGCATCTCCCACGTGCGGATCTGGATCTCGACCGGGTCGCCCTTCGGCCCGATCACCGTCGTGTGAAGCGACTGGTACATGTTGACCTTGGGCATCGCGATGAAGTCCTTGAACCGGCCGGGAACGGGCTTCCAGAGCGAGTGGATCACGCCGAGCGAGCCGTAACAGTCGCGCACGGAGTTCGTGATGACGCGCACGGCCGTGAGGTCGTAGATCTCGTCGAACTCCCGGCCCTGGTCGTGCATCTTCTTCCAGATGGAGTAGAAGTGCTTGGGCCGGCCGCGGATCTGCGACTCGATCCCCACCTCGGTCAGCTTCTTCTCGAGGATCGCGATGACCTGGTTGATGTCGGCCTCGCGCTCCAGCCGCCGCTTGGCCACCCGGCGCTGCAGCTCGACGTAGGCCTCGGGGTGCATCACGCGGAGCGCCAGATCCTCCAGCTCGGCCTTGACCTTCGCCATGCCGAGACGGTGGGCGAGCGGCGCGTAGATGTCCAGGGTCTCCTGGGCGATCTTCCGCCCCTTGTCCGGCGGCAGGTACTGGAGCGTCCGCATGTTGTGGAGCCGGTCGGCGAGCTTGATCATGAGGACGCGGAGGTCCCGCGCCATCGCGACGACCATCTTCCGGAAGTTCTCGGCCTGCCGCTCCTCTCGGGAGGAGAACGCGAGCTTGCCGATCTTGGTCACGCCGTCCACCAGGTCGGCGATCTCCGCGCCGAACTCCCGCTCGAGGTCCTCCTTCGTGGCCTTGGTGTCCTCGAGGACGTCGTGGAGCAGGCCGGCGGTGACCGTGGTGACGTCCATCTTGAAGTCGACGAGCAGGCGGGCGACCTCGAGCGGGTGGGACAGGTACGGCTCGCCGGAGGCGCGGTGCTGGCCCTGGTGGCAGGCGGCGGAGAAGCGGTAGGCGCGCGCGAGGAGATCCAGGTCAGCGCCTGGCTGATACTTCGGCACCTCCTCGATCAGCGTCGAAAGTTCCGTCACCCAGCCGTTTCCTCCGGTTAAACATGTGATTTTACACGTGGCTCCCCGGGCTTGGCGACCGCTTTTTTCCGGGCCTTCCCGCGCCCCTCGACGTACTGCGTCCAGTCCACGATGAGGGCGCCGGCGATGTAGATCGTCGAGTACGTCCCCGTGATCACCCCGACGAACAGCGCGAAGGCGAAGTCCTCCAGGACCTTGCCGCCGAAGGCGAGCAGGATGGCGGTGGCGAAGAACGTCGTGAGGGCCGTGAGGACCGTCCGCGACAGGGTCTGGTTGATCGCGGTGTTGATCTGCTGCGCGAACGTCTGCCCCTTCAGGTGCCCCGTCCGGCCCCGGTTCTCCCGGAGCCGGTCGTAGGCGACGATGGTGTCGTTCACCGAGTACCCGATGATCGTGAGGATCGCGGCGAGGACCGGCAGCGAGAACTCCCGGTTCGCCAGCGACAGCGCGCCCACCGACACGAGGACGTCGTGGAACACGGCCACCACCGCCGCGATCCCGCCCTTCAGGTCGAAGCGCACCGCGATGTAGACGAGGATCCCGACGAGCCCGGCTGCCACGGCGTAGATCGCCTGGAGCTGCAGGTCGTGGCCCACCTGGGGCCCGACGAACTCCACCCGCCGCACCTCGAACGCGCCGAGCGATCGCTGCTGCTCCAGCGCCTCGCGGACCCGGCGCGTCACCTCCTCCGAGGCCATCCCCGTGAGCGGCATGCGGACGATGTACTCCCGCTCGTCGCCGAACTGCTGGATGACGCTGTCGCCGAGGCCGATGCGGACGAGGGCCGCGCGGATCTCGCCGATGGCCGGCGGCTGCTCGAACCGCACCTGGATGAGCGTGCCGCCCGCGAAGTCGATGTCGTAGCGCAGCCCGCCGCGCACGGCGATGGAGCCGAGCCCGACCAGGATGAACGCCACCGACAGCAGGTAGGCCCAGCGGCGCTTGCCGATGAAGTCGAAGTTCGGCGCCGGGAACAGCTGGATCATGCCCACCCCCGCCGCGGCGCGACCGCCGGGCTCATATGCTGATCGACGCCAGCTTCCGGCGTCCCATGTAGATCACGTCGAAGAGGAGCCGCGTGAAGAACACCGCGGTGAAGAGGCTCGCCACGAGCCCGACGAACAGCGAGACCGCGAAGCCGCGGACCGGGCCCGTCCCGAAGTTGTACAGGATGGCGGCCGTGACCAGCACGGTCACGTGGGTGTCGATGATGGTCCTGAACGCCCGGCTGAACCCCGCGTCGATCGCGGCGCGCGGCGTCTTCCCCAGCCGCATCTCCTCGCGGATGCGCTCGAAGATCAGGATGTTGGTGTCCACCGCCATGCCGATCGTGAGCGCGATGCCGGCGATGCCGGGCAGCGTCAGCGTGGCGCCGAACGCCGCCATGCACGCCAGCAGGATCAGGAGGTTGAGGCCGAGGGCGACGTCGGCGATGAGGCCCGAGAGCCGGTAGTAGACCAGCATGAAGACGAAGACCAGGGCGGCCGACGCGGCGATGGCGACGAGGCCCTGGCGGATCGAGTCGGCGCCGAGCGAGGCGCCGACCGTGCGCTCCTCCAGGATCTTCACGGACGCGGGGAGCGCGCCCTCGCTGAGGACGATCTTGAGCTGCTGGGCCTCCTCGATCGAGAACTGCCCGGTGATCACCGCGCTGCCGCCGGGGATCCGCTCGTTGATCCGCGGCGCCGAGTTCACGACCCCGTCCAGCACGATCGCCAGGTGGCGGCCGACGTTCTGCTCGGTGATCTCCGCGAACCGCTGGGTGCCGCCGGCGTTGAAGCTCACCTGGACCTGCCAGTTGCCGGGCGAGTTCGGATCGGCCTGGACGCTGGCCGAGGCGAGCTGGGCCCCGGTGAGCAGCGGCTTGGCGTCGACGATGACGTAGGGGACGAGCCGGTCCTGGCGCGTCTCCCGGTCGGTGATCCGCCGGTAGAGCAGCTCGCCGCCGGGCGTGACGCGCCGCTGGGCGTCCTCCGCGGAGCCCTCGACGAACTCGCGCACGAGCTTGAACTCCAGCAGGCCGGTCTGCCCGATCAGCCGCTTCGCTTGCTCGATGTCGCGGACGCCGGGGAGCTGGACCAGGATGCGGTCAGTCCCCTGCCGGGTGATCGTGGGCTCGGCCACCCCGAACTTGTCCACGCGGTTCCGCAGCCGCTCGAGCACCTGGGAGACCGCGTCCTCCGACATGCGCCGCAGCTGCTGCTCGCCGAACACGAGGCGGAAGCGCCCCGCCGCGCGGTCCTCGTCGCGCCGCTCGAAGGTGCCGCCGAACTCGTTCACGACCGTCAGCGCGTCGTTGTACGTCTCGGGCCGCGCCAGCTGGACGGCGATCGAGGTGCCGCGCTCGGTCGCGACGCGGGTGACGCCGATGCCCTTCCGCTCCAGCGCGGCGCGGAGGTCCTCGGCGACGCGCTCGGTCTGGGCGGCGATGGCGCGCTCGGTCTCGACGCCGAGCACCAGGTGGATACCGCCCTGCAGGTCCAGCCCCAGGTTGATCGTCTTCCGCGGCGGGTAGAGGTACCAGATGGAGGCGACGACGACGGTGACCACGATGGCGATGCGCACCCACAGACGTCTAGGCATCTTTCTCCGACGGTCCCTCCGTGACCACGCGGCCGACGGCCGCGCGATCGAATTCGAGCTTCACCTGGTCGGCGACCCGGAGCGTCAGCGTGTGCTCCGTGAGCCCGGTGATCGTCCCGTGCAGCCCGCTGGTCGTCACGACGCGGTCGCCGCGCTTCAGGTTCCGCAGCATCCGCTCGCGCTCCTGCTTCTGCTTCTGCTGCGGACGGAACAGCAGGAAGTAGAAGATCGCGAACATCGCGATGAACGGCAGCAACGACCACAGCGTGCCGAGCGGCCCGCCCGGCACCTGGGTCGGGCCCGACGAGGCGAGCGCGATCTCGGCGGCGTGGGCGACGTTCATGGAAGGTCGGACCTCCGTTCAGTCACCTGCGGAACGTCCAGGGATGATACAGGATACCGCCCGAAAAACCGAGCCCGGAATGCCGCGAACCGCGCGGCGGCGACCGCCTCGCGCGCCTCGGCCACGAGCCGCAGGAAGAAGGTCACGTTGTGCAGCGTGAGCAGGCGGTACGCGAGCAGCTCCTGCGACACGAAGAGGTGCCTGAGGTACGCGCGGGAGAACCGACGGCAGGCGTAGCAGGGGCAGCCATCCTCGAGCGGGCGCGGATCGCGCGCGTGGGCGGCGTGCTTGATCGCGACGGGGCCGTCGGCGGTGAAGCCCTGGCCGTTCCGGGCGTTGCGCGTGGGGATCACGCAGTCGAACAGGTCGACGCCGCGCGCGATCGCCTCCACCAGGTCTTCCGGCTTGCCGACGCCCATCAGGTACCGGGGCTGCCCCCGGGGCAGCAGCCCGGCCACCAGCTCGGTCAGGTCGTACATGGCCGGCTTCGGCTCGCCCACCGCCATGCCGCCGATGGCGTAGCCGTCGAAGCCCAGCGCGACCGTCTCGTCGGCGGCGCGCCGGCGGAGGTCGGGCAGCGTGCCCCCCTGGACGATGCCGAAGATCGCGCGGCCGCCGGCCGGCGCGCGACGGTGCGCGGCGAGCGAGCGGCGCGCCCACCGGAGCGTCAGCGCGAGCGAGCGCTCCGTGGCGTCGCGGTCGGCCGGGTAGCCGAGGCACTCGTCGAGCGGGTGGACGATGTCGGCGCCGAGCGCGGCCTGGACCTCGATCGCCAGCTCGGGGGAGAGGAAATGCGTGGAGCCGTCCACCGGCGAGCGGAACTCCACGCCCTCCTCGGTGATCTTCCGGAGCTTCGAGAGGCTGAACACCTGGAAGCCGCCGGAGTCCGTCAGGATCGGTCGGTCCCATCCCATGAAGCGGTGGAGGCCCCCCAGCTCCCGGACCAGCGCGTGCCCGGGCCTGAGCAGGAGGTGATAGGTGTTCGCGAGGACGATCTCCGCCCCGGCGGCCTCGAGGTCGTCGGGACCGAGACCCTTCACGGTGCCGAGCGTCCCGACGGGCATGAAGGCGGGCGTGTCGACGGCGCCGTGCGGCGTGTGGAGGCGGCCGCGGCGCGCCGCACCGTCGGTGGCGAGCAGCTCGAAGGTCACCGGCGGCGGCGCCGCCGCGCCCGCGGCGTCATTCGATGAGCGTGGCATCGCCGTACGAGTAGAACCGGTACCCGGCGGCGACGGCGTGCCGGTAGGCCTCCAGGATCAGCTCACGCCCCGCGAACGCGGCGACGAGCGCGAGCAGCGAGGAGCGCGGCAGGTGGAAGTTCGTCAGCAGCGCGCCGACGACCCGGAAGCGGTACTCGGGGGTCACGTAGAGGTCGACGGGCCCGTCGTGCGGGCGGACGCGCCCGTCGGCGCCGGCCGCGCCCTCGAGCGCGCGGGTCGTCGTCGTGCCGACGGCCACGACGCGGCGGCCCTCGGCCGTCGCCGCGTTCACGGCCGCGGCGACGGCGGCCGGGATCGTGACCCGCTCGGCGGGCAGCACGTGCTCCTCCACCCGGGCGGTGGCGATCGGGCGGAACGTGCCCGGGCCGACGTGCAGCGTCAGCGCGTGCCGCTCGACGCCGCGAGCCTCCAGGCGGTCGAGCAGCTCGGGCGTGAAGTGCAGCCCCGCGGTCGGGGCCGCGACGGAGCCCGGCGCCCGCGCGTAGACCGTCTGGTAGCGCTCGGCGTCCTCGGCCCCCGGCTTCGCGAAGCGCGCGATGTACGGCGGCAGCGGGACGAGCCCGTGGAGCCGGAGGACGTCCTCGACCGGCGCGTCGAGGGGCTCGATCACCCGCGTGCCGTCGTCGAGGATGGCGGCCACGCGGAGCCGGGCGGGCCGCTCGTCGCCCGCCGACAGGGTCGCGCCGGGACGGCAGCGCCGGCCCGGGCGGACGAGCGCGCGCCAGCGGCCGCCGCCGTGAGGCTCGACGAAGAGCAGCTCCACCCGGCGGCCGCCGGCGTCGCGGGCGAAGACGCGGGCCGGCAGCACGCGCGAGTCGTTCACCACCAGGCAGTCGCCGGGGCGCAGCAGCCAAGGTAGCTCGGCGAAGACGCGATCGGCGAGCCGTCGTCGCGCCCGGTCGATCACCAGCAGGCGCGAGGCGTCGCGCGGCTCCGCCGGCGCCTGGGCGATCGCGGAGGGAGGCAGCTCGTAGTCGAGATCGGCGAGGTCCACGACCGCACAGTCTACCCGGTCGGCGCCCCTCGCGCCGTCTCCGGCCGGCCGCCGGCGCGACGGGTCAGCCGACCGCGCCCGCTCGGTCAGCCGATGAACAGGCCGCCGTTCGGCGACAGCCACTGCCCGGTGAAGTACCGGGCGTCGTCGGAGGCGAGAAAGAGGGCCGTCGCGGCCACGTCGTCGGGCTCGCCGGAGCGGCGGAGGGGGATCTGCGCCGTGACGGCGGCGCGGACGAAGTCCGGCATGCCCGCGGTCATCGGCGTGTCGATGTAGCCGGGGCAGATCGCGTTCACGCGGATGCCGCGCGACGCCACCTCGCGCGCCACCGCGCGCGTGAAGGCCAGGATGCCCCCCTTGGCCGCGCTGTAGTGCGGGACGCTGTCGAGCCCCATCAGCGCGGCGACGCTCGACATGTTGATGATCACGCCGCGGTTCCGGCGGCTCATCAGGCGCAGGGCCTCGCGTGTGCAGAAGAACGTGCCGTCGAGGTGGACGCCGATCATGCGCCGCCACGCCTCGTCGGTCATCGACTGGGTGACGTCCCAGTGCGTCTGGATGGGCTGGCCGCCCAGCGTCTCGGCGAGCCGCGCCTCGGCCTTGCGTCCGAGCTCCGCGCGCTCGGCGCCCGCCGGCGCGATCCCGGCGTTGTTCACCAGGATGTCGAGCGTGCCCCACTCGCGCTCGAGCGCGGCAAACATCGCGCGCACCTGGCCGCTGTCGGCGACGTCGGCGGCGAGGGCCAGCCCGCGGCCGCCGGCCAGCGACGCCGCGGTCTCGCGCGCGGCGTCGGCGATCACGTCGTTCGCGGCGACCCGCGCGCCCTCCTCGGCGAACCGCCGGGCGATCGCCCGGCCGATCCCCGACCCGGCGCCGGTCACGAGGGCCACCCGGTCCCGGAGCTTCATCGCGCCGGGACTCTACCCGATCTTCGAGCCCGGAGCGACGGCCTGGTCGGGCGCCAGCAGGATCACCTCGCCGCGCTCGTTGTAGGCGCCCAGCACCAGCACCTCGGACACGAACGGCCCGATGCGCTTGGGTGGGAAGTTGACGACGGCCACGACGAGGCGGCCGACCAGCGACTGCGGGCGGTAGTGGTCGGTGATCTGGGCGCTCGAGCGCTTGACGCCCAGCGGGCCGAAGTCGATCCAGAGCCGGATCGCCGGCTTTCGCGCCTCGGGGAAGGGCCGGGCGTCGGTGATCCGGCCCACGCGCATGTCGACCTTCTCGAAGTCCGACCAGGAGAGCGCGCCGTCCACGGTCACCGCGGGTCGAGAAGGCCCAGGACCGCGCCCGGGTAGTAGTACTCGAGGATCTGGCGCGCCGTGTAGCCCTGCTCGGCCATGCCCTTGGCGCCCCACTGACACAGCCCGACCCCGTGTCCGTAGCCGCGCCCCGAGAAGCGCGCGGTCGTGCCGTCGACGGCGACGGCGAAGAGCGTGCTCTTCAGCGTGTCGTAGCCCACGATCCGCCGGAAGTCGTTGCCGCGCAGCCGCACGGCGCCGCGCGTGCCGCGCAGGGCGACGGCGACGGCGCGGAGGGACGGCGTCCGCTCGGCGACCTCGATCGCCGTCACGGCGCCGACGTCGATGCCGTTGCGGCGCAGCAGCTCGCCCAGGTCGGCGAGCCGCAGGTCGAGATTCCAGTAGAAGTGGGGCGAGCCGGCGGAGAACGGGCAGACGACCGGCCTGAGCGCCGGCATGTTGGGCGCGGCGAAGACCGTGCGCGGATCCTCGGTGTAGCCGCCGCTCTCGGTGTGATAGAAGGCCGTGAACAGCTCCCCCTCCCACCGCAGCACCTGGCCCGACGTGTCGAGCACCGCCCCCCACGCCGGCGACCCGGCCGCGACGCGTCCGGCGTACTGCTGGTGCGCCGTCGAGGCCACGATGTGGTAGGCCTTGCCGGCGTTGAGCTGACGGTGGTAGGCGGCATAGGTCCTGGCGGCGATCGCGACGGCGCGCAGCGCCTCGACCGGCCACCTCTCGCCCGCCTCGGCGCGCACCACGCCCGCCAGGTACTCCTCGAGCGGCAGCTCGTTGACGATCGCCATGCCGCCCGGCATCCTGACGACCTCCACCGTCGCCGGGTACTCGCGGCCGCCGACGCGGATCGGGCGGAGGCTGCGCAGCCGGAGCGCCGCCGCCGGACGGCCGTCGACGTCGATCGCCGTCCCCGTCCACGTCGCGCGCAGGACGTCGGTCCGCCACGCCGGGCGGGCGCACGTCTCGCACGGCCCGAACTCGATGACCTCGACGTCGGTCCCGCGCAGGTCCACGGCCCGCGTCGACTCGACGAGCGCGACGCGGATCGTCCCCGAGGCCCACGCGGGAAGGGCGAGGGCGGCGGCGGCCGCCAGCGCGAGGACGGCGGAGAGGCCCGTCACCGGCGGCCGAGCAGCCAGAGGAGGAGCGTCAGCACGATGCTGATCAGCAGGCTCGTGGCCAGCGGGAAGTAGAAGCTCCAGTTGCCGCGCTCGATGTGGATGTCCCCGGGCAGGCGGCCCAGCCACGGCACCCGCCCGGCGAGCATGAGCGCGACGCCCACCAGCGCGATCACGACGCCGAAGACGACGAGCAGCCGCCCGAGGTCGCTCACTCGAAGAGCCCGCCCTGCGCCGTCGCCGGCGCCGGCGGCTGCTTGCCGAGGTGCGCGTAGGCGTCGCGCGTCACCCGGCGTCCCGCCGGCGTGCGGACGAGGAAGCCGATCTTGAGGAGGTAGGGCTCGACCAGCTCGGTGAGCGACTCCGCCTCGTCGTTGATCGTCGCGGCCACCGCCTCGATCCCGACGGGACCGCCGCCGTAGTGCTCGATGATCGCGGCCAGGAACCGGCGGTCGAGGCGGTCGAGGCCGCGCTCGTCGACGCCCTCGCGGTCGAGCGCGTCGCGCGCGATCACCCCCGTGATGACGCCGCCGCCGGCCACCTGGGCGTAGTCGCGGACCCGCCGCAGCAGCCGGTTCACGATCCGCGGCGTGCCGCGCGCGCGCCGGGCGATGACCTCGGCGCCGCCGGCGTCGATCGTCGCGCCCAGGATGGAGGCCGACCGGGCCACGATCCGGCGCAGCTCCGCTTCGGAGTAGAAGTCCAGGTGGTGGAAGATGCCGAAGCGCTCGCGGAGGGGCGCCGACAGCATGCCCGGCCGGGTCGTGGCCGCGACCAGCGTGAACGGCCGCAGCGCGTACTTGAGCGTCCGCGCGTGCAGGCCCCGGTCGATGACGAAGTTGACCGCGAAGTCCTCCATCGCCGGGTACAGCAGCTCCTCGACCGCGCGCGGCAGCCGGTGGATCTCGTCGATGAAGAGGACGTCGTGCGCGTTCAGGTTGGTCAGGATGCCCATGAGATCGGCGCCGCGCTCGACGGCGGGCCCCGACGTCGTGACCAGATTCGTCCCCATCTCGTTCGCGATCACGCCGGCGAGCGTGGTCTTGCCGAGCCCCGGAGGCCCGTAGAGCAGGACGTGGTCGACGCACTCGTTGCGCTGCCGCGCGGCCTCCACCGACACGCGGAGGCTCGCGACGGCCTGCTCCTGGCCGATGTACTCCGCGAACGAGCGCGGGCGCAGCTGGCGCTCGAACTGCGCCTCCTCGGGCGCCGCGGAGCGGCTGAGGATGCGGGCGTCGTCCGGGGCGGCGGGCGCCGTCACGGCGTCCTCCCGGCGCCCCGGTAGATCTCGTCGAACAGGTCCTCGGCGGTCGCGATCGACGGCCGGCGCTTCACGGCGTCGGCGATGAGCTGCGAGGCCTCGCCCGGGCGGTGGCCGAGCTGCTTCACCAGCACCTCCCACACCAGCTCGCGCACCCCGTCGGCACCCTCGGTGGCCGGCGGCGGCGCGGGGGCCGCCGCCTCGGCCGCCATCCCGGCCAGCGCGAACTTCGCCACCTTGCCGTGGAGCTGCGCGACGATGTTCTTCGCCTTCTGGGGGCCGATGCCGGGCAGCGAGCGCAGGTACTTCTCGTCCTGGCGCGCGATCGCGGCGGCTACCTCGGCGACCGGCGCCGCCAGCGCGCGGGCCGCCACCATCGGCCCCATGTCCTTCACCGTGATGAGCTTCTCGAAGAACTCCTTGTCCAGCTCGGACGTGAAGCCGATCAGCACGGGCCGTGGCTGGTCGCGGGTGGCGTGGTAGTGGGTGACCAGCGTGAGCTCGCCGGCGGCGTCCCCGTCGCCGGCGGCGACGGACTCGAGCTGGCGGAGGACGATCGGCGGCAGGAAGACCTCGTAGCCGACGCCGCCCGTCTCGAGCACGATCCGGTCCTCGAGCTTTCGGCGGAGGCGGCCCGTGAGCGAGGCGATCACCGCGGACGACCCAGCCGCGACGCGGCGGTGAAGGCGAGCGCGAGCGCGTCGGCCACGTGGGACGGCTGCGGCGGGTGGGCCAGGCCGAGCAGGGACTGGACGCAGCGCTGCACCTGCTCCTTGCCGGCGGCGCCGTTGCCGGTCACCGCGCGCTTGACCTCGGCCGGCGCCAGCGTCGCGAGGGCCACCGCCCGCTGCCGCGCCGCCAGGCACACGACCCCGCGCGCATGCGCCATCATGAGCGCGGTCCGGGGGAAGCGGTACTCCGCGTAGAGATCCTCCAGCGCCACGGCGTCCGGGGCGTGCTTCTCCAGCAGCCGGGCCACGCCCTCGTAGATGAGGTGGAGGCGCTCGCCCAGCGGCGCCTGCGACGACGTCTCGATGACGCCCGCGTCGACCACCATCGTCCCGGCCGTCGTGTCGATCAGCGCGAAGCCGGTGGCGACGAGGCCCGGGTCGACGCCCAGGATGCGGCCGGCGCCGCGTCCGGGGGCCAGCGGCTCACGCCGCCGAGATGGCCTCCATGACCTCTTCGGGGATGTCGTAGTTCGCGTAGACGGCCTGGACGTCGTCGAGCTCCTCCAGCGCCTCGATGAGGCGTAGCACCTGCGGCGCTTCCTTGCCCTCCACCCGCACCGTCGACTGCGGGACGAAGGTGACCTCGGCCTCGACGACGGGGACGCGGGCGGCCTCCAGCGCCGCACGGACGGCGTCCATTTCAGCAGGGGCCGTGGTGATCTCGAAATGTTTTTCCGCCCGCGTCATGTCCGTCGCGCCCGCGTCGAGGGCCTTCGCCAGGAGGTCGTCCTCGGCGATCTTCTCGGCGTCGACGCGGATGATCCCCTTGCGCTCGAACATCCACGCCACGGCCCCGGACGCGCCCATGTTACCGCCGTGCTTCTCGAAGACGTGCCGGATCTCCGGCGCCGAGCGGTTCCGGTTGTCGGTGAGCACGCGGACCATCACCGCGACGCCGCCGGGGGCGTAGCCCTCGTAGGTGATCTCCTCGTAGGACTCGCCGGGCAGCTCGCCGGTGCCCTTCTGGATGGCCCGCTTGATGTTGTCCTGCGGCATGTTCGCTTCCTTCGCGGACTCGATGGCGGCCTTCAGGCGCATGTTGGCCTTGGGGTCGCCGCCGCCGTTCCGCGCCGCGACCGTGATCTCCCGAAGGATCTTCGAGAAGAGCTTCCCCCGCTCGACGTCCGCCTTGCCCTTCTTCCGCTTGATCTGCGACCACCGAGAGTGCCCTGACATGGCGCTACCTTTCTCCGGCCTGCCCCTCGCCGGCGAGGGCGGCCCGCAGCCGCTTCACGCGCTCCAGGCGCTGCTCGCGCCGGGCCACCGCGGCGTCCCAGCGGCGGCGCTCGTCGGGCGTCTCGGGCGTGAACGGCGGGCAGGGCCGCGGGCGCAGGTCGGGGCCGAGGTGGACGAAGGTGAGGAACGCCGTGCAGGCGTGCCGCGCCTCCCCCGTCCACGGCCGCTCGGCGAGGACCTTCACCCCGATCTCGAGCGACGAGGTGCCGACGTGGTTGAGACCCGCCCGGAAGGTGACCACCTCGTGGGTGTAGATGGGCGAGTAGAAGTCCATCGCGTCCAGGCACGCCGTCATGACGAATCCCCGGCAGTACCGCATCGACAGGATGCCGCCCGCCTCGTCCAGCGCCATGAGCATCTTGCCCGGGAACATCATGCTGCCGAAGAGCGCGTCCTCGGGGAGCACCGAGCGCGCGGACTCGAAGCGCCAGCGCAGGTCGTCGTCCGTCGTCGTGTCCTGGCGCGCGGCCTGCTTCTGGGCGAAGCGCGCCAGCCGCTGCTCCCGGCGCCGCCGCGCGGCCTCCACCAGCGCGGCCTCCGCGTCGTCGGCGGGCTCGATCGTCCGCCCCACCGGCCGCGGCCGCGCGTCGTCGTCGACGCTGACGAACACCAGGTGCGAGTTCAGGGTCACGCTGCGCCGGCCGGTCGACACGTTCTCGGACCAGACGCGGACGCCGACCTCCAGCGACGAGGTGCCGACGTACTCGACCTGGGCGCGCAGGATCGCGATCTCGCCCACCCGGACGGGGTGGAGGAAGTCGATGTCGTCCATGGCCCCCAGCACGACGGTGCCCCGCGCCACCCGGGCAGCGGCCAGCGTGCCCGCCTGGGTGATCCACTCCATCATGCGGCCGCCGTGGATCTGCCCGGGCGCGCCCGCGTGCTCCGGGAACACCCACTGGATCTTCTCGACGGTGGTCTCGGCGATCGTCGGCATACGGAGTGAAAGACGAGCGCCCCCGGGCGCGGTCGCGGGGGCACGTCATCTTTTTTAGCACGGGGCCGCGCGGCCGCGCAATCCGGCCGGCCGCGTGCTTGACGGGCCCTCGAGGCCGGCCTACCATCCCGCCACCTCACGTTCCGGAGGTGCCCGATGGCCCTGACCCGACGCGAGATTCTCAGGCTCGGCGGAGCGGTCGCCGCCGCCGCCACCCTGCCGCCGGCGGCGAGCGCCCAGACGCCGAAGCGCGGCGGCGTGTTCCGGATCCGCGGCGAGGAGCCGGTCCACTTCGACCCGCACCAGACCGTCTCGTTCAAGACGATGACCAACCTGTCCTTCACCCACAGCCGGCTGGTGAAGGTCAAGGCGGGGGCGGCGGTGCGGCCCGGCACGACGCCGCTCGAGGGCGACCTGGCGGAGTCGTGGAGCCAGACGGGCGACACCACCTACGTGTTCAAGCTGCGCCGGGGGGTGCGCTGGCATCCGAAGCCGCCGGTCGGCGGGCGCGAGCTGACCGCGGACGACGTCAAGTACACCTACGAGCGCTTCCTGACGGTGAAGGGCAACCCCAACCGGGGGCTGCTCGAGCAGGTCGAGCGGATCGAGGCCCCGGACCGGCACACCGTCCGGTTCACGCTGAAGGAGCCGTACGCCTGGTTCGTCGACGCGCTGGCCTCCACGGCCACCTGGATCGTGCCCCGAGAGGCGGTCGAGAAGTTCGGCGACCTCAAGCGCGCCGAGGCGTGCATCGGCACCGGCCCGTGGATGCTCGAGCGCCACGATCCCAACGTGCGGCTCACGTTCGTCCGGAACCCCAACTACTTCGTCCCCGGCCTCCCCCACGCCGACGGGGTCGAGGTGACGATCGACGAGGACCCGTCGTCGCGCTTCGCGGCGTGGCTCGCCGGCAAGTACGACTTCGCCCCCGAGTTCGGGCAGGTCGTGCGTCGCCTGGACCTCGACGTCGCCCGGCAGCGCAAGCCGGGGCTGCAGACGGCCGAGTTCACGGTGATCTTCGGCGGCATCACGTGGATGAAGGTCGACCAGGAGCCGTTCAGGGACGTCCGGGTGCGCCGCGCGCTGGGGATGGCGGGCAACTGGCGCGAGATCCTCGAGACCAACGCGTGGTCGCAGGGGCACGGGGCTCCGAACCCCGCCGTCCCCGCCGCTCTCCGCGAGTGGTCCATCCCCATCGACCAGCTGACGCCGGAGGGACGCCGGCTCTACGAGCACGACACCGACGGCGCCCGCAAGCTGCTCGCCGAGGCGGGCTTCCCGAACGGCTTCCGGACGACGCTCGAGACCACCTCGGGCTACGGCCCCGACTACATGGACGCCGTCCAGATCGGCCTCAAGAACCTGAAGGCGGCGGGCGTGGACGTCGACCTGAAGCTCAAGGAGTACGGCGCCTACATCGCCTCGACGATCTTCGGGAAGTTCGACAGGATGGCCGGCGGGCTCTTCGGCGCGTGGACCGACCCCGACAGCTATCTCTACCGCTACTACATGCCGGGGCAGATCACGAACGCCGGCGGCATCAACGACCCGAAGCTCACCGAGATGATCCGCCTGCAGCGGCGGACGTTCGACGTCGCGAAGCGGCGCGAACTGCTCCACGACATCCAGCGGTACCTGGCCCAGCAGGCGTACGTGCTGTACGGGCCGTCGGTCAGCGCGCTGGCCGGCTGGGAGCCGTACGTGAAGAACTTCGGCCCCAACTTCGGCTTCGACTACGGCGGCCGGTTGATGGTGGCCTGGCTCGACCGCTGACTCCGGGAGTCCCGTCAGGACGCGGCGTCGAGCGCGACGGTCGAGAGCCTGGGGAATCCCGAGGGGTGGAGCCGGAGACCGCGCACCTCCGGGCGGGCCACCGCCCAGAGGAGCTTCACGTAGAGGGGGAGCCAGGGCACCTCCTCGGCGAGGATCGCCTGCGCCCGCTTGTACAGGCGCTCGCGCTCCGGCCGGAAGGCGAGCTGGCTCGCCCGGATGAGGACGTCGTCGAGCCGCGGGTTCCGGTAGAAGGAGAAGTTCCGCGCCTGCGGCCCCTTGCTCGCGCCCTCGCTGGTCGACAGCGGATAGAGGAACAGGTGGGGATCGCCGCCCGCGACGACGGCCTCGGCGATCGCCAGGTCGTGGTCGCCGGCCGCCCGGGCCTGGGCGGCGGCGGGCTCGGCCTCCAGGCGCAGGTTCACGGCGATCTCCGATTCCTGGAGCGACAGCTGGAGTGCCGCGGCGAGCGTCTTGACGTCCACCGAGCCGCCCTCCGTCTCGGCGACGAGGGTGGGCGTGAAGCCCTTCGGCCACTGGCCCTCGGCGAGGAGCGCCGCGACCTGGCGCCGCGTGCCGCCCAGCACCGGCGAGCCCTCGCGCCGCGCCCAGACGCCCGCCGGGAGGAAGGACTGGAGCGGCACCGCGCCACCGCCGAGCGCGACGCCCAGGACGGCGGGATCGATCGCCGCCGCCACCGCCTGGCGGATCTTCTTGCGGGAGAACGGTTCCTTCTCCGTCTGGAACGCCAGGTAGCCGACGCGCGGCCCCGGGATCGAGAGCGCCCAGTGAGCTCGGCGAGGCGGGCCCTGGGGGAACCAGACGTCGAGCGCGCCCGCGTCGAACTCCGCGTCGGCGTGGTCGTCGGTCGCCACCTCGAGGAACACGAGACGCTCGGCGCGCGGCGGGCCGGCCCAGTGCCCGGCGACGGCCTCGAGGACGAGGCGTCCCGGCATGGTCTCGCCGACCCGGTACGCTCCGGTGCCGACGAGCCGCGCCGTCCCGTCGGCGCCGGCGCCGATCTCGCGCGCGATGCCGAATCCGGGGTGGGCCAGGACGGTCAGGAGCGGCGCGTAGGGCTGGACCAGCGTGAACTGGACGGTGCGGGCGTCGGCGGCCCGCACGTCGCGGACGACGCCGGGGACGCCGCGCAGCAGGGTCGCCCAGACGGTGGGCGCCGGACGCGCCGCCGCCTTCAGGTGGCGATCGAAGCTCGCGGCGACGTCCGCCGCGCCCAGCGCGGCTCCGTCGTGGAACCTCACGCCGTCGCGGAGCGTGAAGCTCCACACCAGCCCGTCGCGGGAGACGCTCCAGCGCGCCGCGAGCGCGGGCTCGACGTCCGTCGTCCCTTCCCGGTAGGCCACCAGCGTGTCGAACACCTGCCGGGCGAGCACCGCCGCCGGTCCCTCGAGCGCGGTCGCCGGCTCGGCCGGAGCCACCAGCCCCGCCAGGCCGATCCTGACGTCGCGACGCGCGGTCCCGAGGGAAAACTGGGCGACGCTGCGCGAACGCGAGAGGGTCAACATGGCCATCGCGCTTCCCATGGAGGCGACGAACCGCCGTCGGCGCATCGTCCTCGTTATACGGCGGAACCCCGCTCGCGAGCCACCCGTTTCGATGACGACATCATCGGCGCCGCCCGGGTACGGAACTTGCTGAGCGAGGTGTGCGGGTGGCGGTGAATCGACGTCGAGGCTCGGGCTAAACCCCCCTGAACCTTGACTTTGTTTCCTGCACTCGACATACTCGATCACGAGCTGATGACCGTGCACATGCGGCTCACCAGGGATCGGGATAGAAGGGATGGGCTATGAAGGAGTTCGAGAAGAAGAGTAGCCCGAGTCGCGAAGGTTTTTCAAAGTTCCTTCCCGCTTCCATGTCTGATTCCGGCACGCGTCGCCGGCTCACGGAGTACGAGATCCAGGTGCAGGACCTCCAGGCGTACGTGCGCTCGCTCGAGGCGGAGACCGTCCACCTCCGCAAGAAGATCGAGGACATGCCGAAGGAGTTCATGGTTCTCGAGAACAAGCTGCGCGAGGCCAACCGCCAGCTCGTGCAGGCATTCAACCAGAACGAGAAGCTCGTCAACGCGCTCTACGAGGCGCGCGAGCAGATCACCGCGCTGAAGGAGGAGGTCGACAAGCTCTGCGCGCCGCCGTCGACGTACGGTGTCTACCTGTCGCAGAACGAGGACGGCACCGTCAACATCCTGTCGCAGGGCCGCAAGGTGAAGGTCAACCTCCATCCCGCGATCAAGGCGGAGACGCTGCGGCCGGGGCAGGAGCTGGTGCTCAACGAGGGGCTGAACGTCGTCGAGGCGGCGGGCTACGAGATCCAGGGCGACGTCGTCATCCTCAAGGAGCAGCTCGACGAGGAGCGCGCCGTCGTCACGCTGCGCGCCGACGAGGAGAAGGTCGGCATCATCGCCGATCCGCTGCGGACGCTGCGGCTCAAGACCGGCGACCACATCCTGATGGACTCCAAGTCCGGTTACCTGCTGGAGCGTCTGCCCAAGAGCGAGGTCGAGGACCTGGCGCTCGAGGAGGTGCCCGACATCGGGTACGACGACATCGGCGGTCTCGCCTCCCAGATCGAGGCGATCAAGGACGCCGTCGAGCTGCCGTACCTCTACGCGGACTACTACCGCGAGCACAAGCTGACGCCGCCGAAGGGCGTCCTGCTCTACGGGCCTCCCGGCTGCGGCAAGACGATGATCGCCAAGGCCGTCGCGAACAACCTCGCCGAGAAGATCTCGGAGAAGCGCGGCGAGAAGATCAAGGGCTACTTCCTCAACATCAAGGGGCCGGAGCTGCTGAACAAGTACGTGGGCGAGACGGAGCGGAAGATCCGCGAGATCTTCACCAAGGCCAAGGAGAAGGCCGCGGACGACGTGCCGGTCGTGGTGTTCTTCGACGAGATGGACGCCCTGTTCCGCACGCGCGGCACCGGCATCTCCTCGGACGTCGAGACGACGATCGTCCCGCAGCTGCTGGCAGAGATCGACGGCGTCGAGGGCCTGCGCAACGTCATCGTCATCGGGGCCTCGAACCGGCAGGACCTGATCGACCCGGCCATCCTGCGCCCCGGCCGTCTCGACGTGAAGATCAAGATCGAGCGCCCGGACCGGGATGCCGCCAGCGACATCTTCCACAAGTACCTGACGCCCGATCTGCCGGTCGCGGAGTCGGAGATCCGGCGCCACGGCAGCGCGCAGGGCGCGATCGACGCCATGATCGCGGCGGCCGTCGACGCCATGTACCGGCTCAGCGAGGAGAACCGATTCCTCGAGGTGACGTACGCCAACGGCGACAAGGAAGTCCTCTACTTCAAGGACTTCGCGTCCGGCGCCATGATCGAGTCCGTCGTGCGCCGGGCCAAGAAGATGGCGCTCAAGCGCCACATCGCCGGGGCGGGCAAGGGCCTCACCGAGGACGACCTGCAGGCGGCGGTCCGCGAGGAGTTCAAGGAGAACGAGGACCTGCCCAACACCACCAACCCCGACGACTGGGCGAAGATCGCCGGCAAGAAGGGCGAGCGGATCGTGTACGTCAAGCCGCTCATGAGCGACGCCAAGGACAAGCAGCGCAACGTCGAGCGGGTGGTCAACACCGGTCAGTACCTGTAAAGGAATGGGGGGGCGCGGCTCGCCCCCCCATTTCTCCCCCGGGTCGCGCGCGGCGCGACACCGGGGGTTCGTGTCTCAGCCTCGGAATCCGGAGCGTGAAGAAGAGGGGCGAATGGCGATCCCCAAGGTCATGGGCATCGAAACCGAGTACGGGATCACGGTGAAGAACCAGCCGGACTTCAACCCCATCCTGTCCTCGCTGCTGCTGATCAACTCCTACGAGACCTACCGGTCCTCCCGCATCCGGTGGGACTACGAGGCCGAGAGCCCTCTGCGGGACGCCCGCGGCTTCGAGTACATGGAGGAGAAGGACGTCCCCTCCAAGGAGGAGTCGCGCCTCATCAACCTCATCCTGTCGAACGGGGCCCGGTTCTACGTGGATCACGCCCACCCCGAATACTCGAGCCCCGAGACCACGAACCCCCGCGACCTCGTGATCTGGGATCGCGCGGGCGAGCGCATCCTGAACCTCAGCCGGCAGCGCGCCGAGGCCGTCTCGCCCCCGGAGCAGCGGATCCTCATCTACAAGAACAACACCGACTACAAGGGCAACTCCTACGGCACCCACGAGAACTACCTGATGGACCGCAAGGTGCCGTTCGCCCGCATCGTGCAGCACATGATGCCGTTCTTCGTGACCCGGCAGATCTTCACGGGGGCCGGCAAGGTGGGCGCCGAGAACAACGCGGACCCCTGCGACTACCAGATCTCCCAGCGGGCGGACTTCCTGGAGACCGAGGTCGGGCTCGAGACGATGCACTCGCGGCCCATCATCAACACCCGGGACGAGCCCCACGCCGACCCCGAGAAGTACCGGCGGCTGCACGTCATCGTCGGCGACGCGAACATGAGCGAGGTCACCAACTACCTCAAGGTCGGGACCATGGCCGTCGTGCTCTCGATGGTCGAGGACGACTTCATCGACCGGGACCTGTCGATCGACGGCCCGGTGGCGGCGTACCGCCACGTGTCCCGCGACCTCACGTGCCGCGAGCCGATCCGCCTCAAGGACGGTCGCACGATCACCGCCGTCGACGTCCAGCGGGAGTTCCTGGCCCTCGCCCACCGGTACTACCGCGAGCGGCAGGCGCCGGAGGCGTGGGTCCCCGACCTGCTGGCCCGCTGGGAGCACACGCTGGACCGGCTCGCCGCGGACCCGATGCAGCTCAGCCGGGAGCTGGACTGGGTCATCAAGCACCAGATCCTCGACAACTACATCGCCAAGCACGGTCTCGACTGGAACGACTCCAGGGTGCAGATGATCGACCTCCAGTACCACGACGTCCGTCCCGGCCGCGGGCTCTACTACAAGCTCGAGGAGTCGGACGCGGTCGACCGGATCGTCACCGACGACGAGATCTCGAAGGCCATCTACGATCCGCCGAAGGACACCCGGGCCTACTTCCGCGGCATGTGCCTCCAGCGGTACGCGGAGGAGATCGTCTCGGCCAGCTGGGACTCGGTGATCTTCGACCTCAAGGAAGGGCCGCTGAAGAAGATCTTCATGCTGGAACCGCTCCGGGGGACGGAGGCGCACGTGCGCGGCCTGCTGACGGAGTCGCCGACGGCGGCCGACCTGCTGCGCAACATCTCCCGCCCCAGCGCCGGCGTATGAGGCGCGCGGGGGGCCTCGCCCCCCGGCCCGCGCCGCCGTCACGGACATGTCGCGGCGGCCACGCCGCCGCCTGTAGCGCCCGACTGACGCGCGAGACCCCATCGCGCCCGCGATAGAATAGGCGGCTGATGACCGACCCCCTCTGGTACCGCGCGTTCAACGACTACGCCACCTCGAGCTTCGTCGAGCTGCTCCGGCGCCAGTCCCCCACCCTGCTGCCCCGGTTCGGCGGCGGCGGCGAGGTCCCGGACGTGCCGCACGGCACGACCGTGCTGGCCCTGCGCTACCGCGACGGCGTGGTCATGGCGGGCGACCGGCAGGCGACGGCCGGCTTCTCGATCGCCAGCCGCCGGATCGAGAAGATCTTCAAGTGCGACGACCTCTCGGGCATCGGCATCGCGGGCGCCGCCGGCCCCGCGATGGAGATGGCCAAGCTGTTCCAGACCGAGCTCGAGCACTACGAGAAGGTGGAGGCTCACAACCTCTCGCTGGAGGGCAAGGCCAACCGTCTGTCCCAGATGATCCGGATGAACCTCCAGGCCGCCATGATCGGCCTGGCGGTCGTTCCCATCTTCGCGGGCTTCGACGAGAAGGCCGGCGTCGGCCGCCTGTTCAAGTACGACATCACCGGCGGCCGCTACGAGGAGACGAACTTCGACGCCCAGGGCTCCGGCAGCAAGGACGCCCGCGACTCGCTCAAGAAGCTGTGGAAGCGCGACATGCCCCGCGACGAGGCCCTCCGCGCGGCGCTGGAGGCGCTGATCGACGCGGCCGACGAGGACGTCGGCACCGGCGGCCCGGACCTGGTCCGCGGCATCTATCCGACCGTGCGCACCATCACGCGCTCGGGGTTCGCGGACGTCCCCGACGACGAGGTGCGTCGCATCTGCGAGGCGATCCTCCGGGACCGCACGAAGTCCGAGCAGGGAGCCTGAGCGTGCCGCTGCCCTACTACGTCAGCCCCGAGCAGATGATGAAGGACAAGGCGGAGTATGCCCGCAAGGGCATCTCCCGCGGGCGCTCCATCGTGGCGCTCGAGTACCGCGACGGGATCCTGCTCGTCGCCGAGAATCCGTCGACGCTGCTGCACAAGATCTCCGAGATCTACGACCGCATCGCGTTCGCCGGTGTCGGCAAGTACAACGAGTTCGAGAACCTCCGGATCGCGGGGATCCGCCACGCCGACCTCAAGGGGTACTCCTACAGCCGGGGCGACGTGACCGCCAAGGCGCTGGCCAACGCCTACTCGCAGGCGCTCGGCAACATCTTCACCCAGGACATCAAGCCGTTCGAGGTCGAGGTGCTGGTGGCCGAGGTGGGCGACGAGAACGGCGCCCGCAACGAGATCTACCACATCCTCTACGACGGCACGATCGAGGACGAGCGGAACTACGCGGCGATGGGCGGGCAGGCCGACGAGATCCGCCGGTTCCTCAAGGACAACTTCCGCGAGGCGATGGAGCTCGCCGACGCGCTGCAGCTCGGCGTGCGCGCCCTCAACGTCACGCAGAACAAGTCGCTGAGCGAGCGCGACCTCGAGGTCGCCGTGCTCGACCGCACGAAGACCCGCCGCAAGTTCCGGCGCATCCCGCCGGAGGCGCTGGCGCAACTCCTGGGCACGGCCAAGTAGCCCGTGCTACCCTGAGGGCAGATGAAGCGCCGGATCTTCGGCCTGGAGAACGAGTACGGCCTCACCTGCACCCTGAACGGTCAGCGCCGCCTGTCGCCCGACAACGTCGCGCGGTACCTCTTCGAGAAGGTCATCCCCGGCGCCCGGAACGCCAACGTGTTCCTCGAGAACGGCGCGCGCCTGTACCTGGACACCGGCTTCCACCCCGAGTACGCGACGCCCGAGTGCGACGACGTGGCGGAGCTGGTGATCCACGACAAGGCCGGCGAGCGCATCGTCGAGGACCTGCTGCACCAGGCCGAGAAGCGGCTGCGCGAGGACGGCATCTCCGGCAACATCCTGCTGTTCAAGAACAACACCGACTCGGCCGGCAACTCCTACGGCTGCCACGAGAACTACCTGGTGAGCCGGGACGTCTCGTTCCAGCGGCTCGCCGAGGCCCTGATCCCGTTCTTCGTCACGCGCCAGATCTTCGCCGGCGCCGGCAAGGTGCTGCAGACGCCGCGCGGCTTCCACTACTGCCTGAGCCAGCGCGCCCAGCACATCTGCCAGGAGATCTCCGGCGCCACGACCTCGTCGCGGTCCATCATCAACACCCGCGACGAGCCGCACGCCGACGCCGAGCGGTACCGCCGCCTGCACGTCATCGTGGGCGACTCGAACATGTCCGAGGTGGCGACGTACCTCAAGATCGGCACCACGGCACTGGTCCTGGACATGATCGAGGACGGCTTCTTCGACCGGGACTACTCGCTCCAGTCGCCGGTCCAGGCCATCCGCGACATCTCCCACGACCCCACGCTGCGGGAGACCGTGAAGCTCAAGGACGGGCGGTCCATCAGCGCGCTGCAGCTCCAGATGGAGTACCTGGAGTACGCGACCCGCTACGTGGCCTCGATCTCGCCCGACAAGGCCACCGAGGACGTCCTGGCGCGGTGGACGTACGTCCTCGAGAAGCTCGAGACGGACCCGATGCAGCTCAACCGCGAGCTCGACTGGGTCATCAAGCGGGAGTGGATCGAGAGCTACATGAACCGCAACCGGCTGTCGTGGCGCGACCCGAAGATCTCGCTGATGGACCTGCAGTACCACGACATCCGGCCCGACCGGGGGATCTACTACAGGCTCGTCGCCCGCGACATGGTGGACCGCATCACCGACGACGAGACCATCGAGCAGGCCAAGCACGTGCCGCCGCAGACCACCCGCGCGCGGCTGCGGGGCGAGTTCATCCGCCAGGCGAACCTGAAGGGCAAGGACTACCGCGTCGACTGGGTCTACCTGAAGCTGAACGACCCGGAACGCGAGACGATCCTCTGCAAGGACCCGTTCCAGTCCCACGACGAGCGCGTCGCCCGCCTGATCCGCTCGTTCTAGCCTCCTGGCGGGCCGCTCCGGCCCTCCGCCCTCCTCGCTCGCGCCCAAGCGCTAGCGTCGCGTCGTCGCGCGGCGCCCTACGCGTTGTGGCGTCCGCGAATTTGACACTTCTTCGCGGGGGGTGCTAAGTCTGACGAGGTAAGTCGTCGCCGGGCGAACGCGCGCACGGCAAGGAGGCCCGAATGCTCGGCAAGAAGGTGGAGGCGCCCAGGCCCCAGCCCCAGGAGAGCGCCGCCCGGAACGGGGCCGCGCCGATCACCCTCCTCACCATCGCGGGGGAGACCGCGAAGGTCGAGGGAAAGTTCGACATCGCGGACTCGATCCAGATCGAGTGCGAGGTCGGCGGCGAGCTCACCGTGGGCGGGCGGCTCGTGATCGGCGAGAAGGGCGTCGTCAACGCCGACGTGAAGACGGTCGACGCGATCATCATGGGCCGCTACGAAGGGAACATGGTGGCGACGGGCAACGTCGAGATCACCGAGACCGGGCGCGTCAGCGGCAACATCCAGACCGACTCGCTCGTGATCTCGAAGGGCGGCTTCTTCAACGGCAACGTCGCGAAGATCAACGAGGACGGCAAGCCCAAGCCGGTCTACCTGATCGACGACAAGCGCGCCGGCCAGCAGCCGCGGTAGCCCGGGCCGGGCGTTCCCCCACCCATGCTGGGCTTCTCGAAGGCCGCCAGGGGTTCGGTCAAGTCGGGCGACGTCACCGCGTTCATCGACGAGGGCTCCGAGATCGAGGGGCGCTACACGTTCGCCGGCACCCTCATGCTGAACGGTCGGCTCAGCGGCGAGATCCAGACGTCCGACACGCTGATCATCGGCGAGAAGGGCGTCGTCAACGCCAACATCAGCGCCGGGACCGTCATCATCAGCGGGGAGGTGACCGGGAACGTGCTCGCCACCGAGCGGGTCGAGCTGCGCGGCAGCGCCCGGGTGGTCGGCGACGTCGAGGCGCCCGTGATCGTCGTGGAGGAGGGCGTGCTGTTCGAGGGGCACTGCCGCATGCGCAAGGACCGGAGCGAGCCCGCCGCCGTCGTCGCCATCAAGCGCTGAGTCAGCGCGCCAGCGCCACGCACGCCACGCCCGCCAGCACCACCGCCGCCCCCGCGAGCCGCGGCGCCAGGGCGCCCTCGCGGAACCAGACGCTGCCGATGACGGCCGACAGCACGATCGACACCTCGCGCGCCGCGACCACGTAGCCCGCCTTCGACAGCCGGAACGCGAAGAGCACGAGGAGATACGCCGTGATCGTCATCGCAGCGGCGGCGACGATCGCCGGCCAGTTCACGCGCCACTCCCGCGCGAGCGCGGGGCGGTCGGCCAGGACGACCGGCACGAGCAGCGCGCCCATGCCGAGGAACATCAGCGCGATGTAGGGCACGGGATGGACCCGCGCCACCCCGGCCTTGTCCACGAGGGAGTAGCCGGCGATCGAGAGGCCGGTGAGGAGCGCCCACCAGGTGCCGGCGCCGGGCCGCAGGAGCCGCCCCGCCACGCCGGTGACGCCACGGCCGGCGAGCTGCAGCGAGACGATGCCCGCGATCACGAGGGCGACCCCCGTCGTGCCCAGCGGCGAGAGGCGCTCGTCGAAGAGGGCCAGCGCCACGACCGGCACCAGCGCGACGCCCAGCCCTCGCGCGACCGGGTAGACGACCGAGAAGTCGCCCGACCCGTAAGCCCGGCCGAGCGTGTAGAAGTACAGCGCGTGCAGCGCCACCGTCGCGGCCACGTAGGGCCACGCGGCCGACGGGACGCCGCCCTCGAGCAGCCGCGGGACGGCGAGGGGAACGAAGAGGGCGGTGGCGACCACGATGGCGAGCCAGAGGAAGCACAGCTGGCTCCTCGCCCGCTTGGCCAGGGCGTTCCAGCCGGCGTGGAGAACCGCGGCAGCCAGGACGAGCGCCAGGGCGCCGGCGGACATCAGGCGCTCACGTCCGCGGCTCCTGCGTGCGACCGTCGCCGATCAGGCTCTTCGTCTCCCTCCGCCCGCCCCCGGGCGCGACCCCGTGCAGGATAGACCATGGCGCGGAGCGTCGCCTCGCCCGGTGTACCGGCACCCGCATTGCACCGTCGGCCGCCATCATCCGCAGGCATGCGGCAAGGAGGTCGTCATGGATCAGTACGGCACGCACGCCGAGACCGCCACCGCGGAGACCGCCAGCCGGATCCGGGACATCCGCCGCCGGCTCTCCGGCCAGATGCTCGAGGAGCGCCTCGAGACGGCGCGTCTCTACTACGGCCCGCTGCACACCCTCGACGAGATCCGCCAGAAGGTCGCGCGGTCCCTTCCTCACCGTGTGGGATTCGTCCGTGGCGCGGTCCTGGAACCCATCGACTCGTACCGCGAGCGCATCCCCGACGAGGCCCTGCTGAAGTGGGACGACGCGGTCCAGAAGGGCATCTTCGGCCAGTACTGGGTCGCCACCCCGACGTACTACGGAAGGAACCAGACCGACCCGTGGATCATCGGCCAGGTCATCGGCTCCGACCTCTGCGCCGTCATCGCCCAGTGGTGAAGCGCCGGGATCAGGCGAGTCTCCCGATCACCGCTTCCACGCTCCCGAGCACGCTGCCGTCCTCCACGAGCGCGAGCGCCGCGTCGAGGTCCGCCTTCAGATAGCGATCCTCGGCGAGGGGCGGCACGCGGCGGCGCACCGCGTCGTGCGCCGCCGCCGTGCCTCGCCCGGGCCGGAGCGGCGCCCGGCCGTCGAGGGCCTGGGCCGCCAGCAGCACCTCGATGGCGAGCACCTGGCGGGCGTGACGCACGAGCGCCCGCGCCTTGAGCGCCGAGCCGGCGGCCATCGCGTTGTAGTCCTCCTGGAGCCCCGATGCCGGGATGGAGTCCACGCTCGCGGGCTGGGCGAGGCGCTTGCACTCGGCGACGAGGGCGGCCGCGACGTACTGGGCGATCATGTAGCCCGACTCCAGCCCTCCCCGCGCGGCCAGGAAGGCCGGCAGGCCCTCCGACGTCAGCGGATTCACGAGACGGTCGATCCGCCGCTCGCTGATCCCGGCGACCTGGGCGAGCCCGATCCCGAGCGCATCGAGCGCCAGCCCCAGGGGCTCGCCGTGGAAGTTCCCACCGCTCAGCACGTGGCCGTCCTCGGGGAAGACGAGCGGGTTGTCGGTGACGCTGCCCAGCTCCCTCTCCAGCACGCCGCGCGCGAACGCGACCGCCTCGCGGAGCGAGCCGTGCACCTGCGGCATGCAGCGGAGGCTGTAGGCATCCTGGACGCGGGAGCAGCCGGCGTGGGACGCGATGATCGCGCTTCCTGCCGTCAGGCGGACGAGGTTCTCGGCCGACGCGCGCTGGCCCGGATGAGGGCGAAGCCGGTGGATCCGCGGATCGAAGGCCGCGTTCGTGCCCATCAGCGCCTCGAGCGACATCGCGCCCGCGACGTCGGCCAGCCTCGCCAGGCGCCCGGCGTCGACGACCGCCAGCGCGCCGAGCCCGGCCATGAGGTGGGTGCCGTTCAGCAGGGCGAGCCCTTCCTTGCTCGCGAGCGTCAGCGGGGGGACGCCGGCGGCGCGCAGGGCCTCGGCCGCGGGCACGCGACGACCGTCCACCACCGCCTCGCCCTCGCCCACGAGGCACGCGGCGACGTGGGCGAGCGGCGCCAGGTCGCCGGACGCGCCGAGCGAGCCCAGCTCGGGCACCACGGGCCAGAGGCCCGCGTTCAGCGCCGCGACCACCGTCTCGACGACGACCGGGCGGACGCCCGACGCCCCGCGCGCCAGCGATGCGGCGAGCAGCAGCATGATCGCGCGGACCTCGTCGCGCGCGAGCGGGCTGCCCACCCCGCCCGCGTGGCTCAGCACCAGGTTGCGCTGGAGCCGGGCGCGGTCCCCGGGCGGGATCGAGACGTCCTTGAGCTTGCCGACGCCGGTCGTGATGCCGTAGACGGCGACGTCCTCGGCCTCGAGGCGATCCACGAAGGCGCGGCTGCGCTCGACGGCGAGCCTGGCCGCGGCCGCCAGCTCCACGGCGACGTCCCGCCTGGCGACGGCCTCCACGGCCTCCAGCGCGAGCGCGGAGCCGTCGAGGACGACCGGACGGGCCGTCATGAGCTCAGGTGGTGACGCCCGGCAGGTCGAGCCCGTGACGCCGGGCGGCGTCCAGCGCCTCGGGGTAGCCGGCGTCCGCGTGGCGCATGATCCCGGTCCCGGGATCGGTGGTGAGGACGCGGTCGAGCCGGCGCGCCGCCTCCGGCGTCCCGTCGGCGACGACCACCATCCCGGCGTGGATCGAGTACCCGATCCCCACGCCGCCGCCGTGGTGGACGCTGACCCACGTCGCCCCGGCCGACGCGTTGAGCAGCGCGTTGAGGATGGGCCAGTCCGCGATCGCGTCGGACCCGTCGCGCATCGACTCGGTCTCGCGGTTGGGCGACGCCACCGAGCCGGCGTCGAGGTGGTCGCGGCCGATGACGATGGGCGCCTTCACGGCGCCCGAGGCGACCAGGTCGTTGAAGATGCGCCCCGCCCGCGCGCGAGCCCCGTAGCCGAGCCAGCAGATCCGGGCTGGAAGGCCCTGGAACGGCACCCGCTCGTGGGCGATCCGGAGCCACCGGACGAGGTGCTCCTCATCGGCGAAGGCCTCCATGAGCGCGCGGTCGGTGGCGTGGATGTCCTCGGGGTCGCCGGACAGCGCCACCCAGCGGAACGGCCCCTGCCCCTCGCAGAACAGCGGGCGGATGAACGCGGGGACGAATCCCGGATAGGAGAAGTCCCCGACGCCGGCGTTCTCGGCCTCGCGCCGGATGTTGTTGCCGTAGTCGAACACGACCGCGCCGTCGCGCTGGAACTGCAGCATGGCCCTCACGTGCCCCGCCAGCGACGCGTACGCCAGCCGGAGGTACTCCCGCGGGTCGCGGGCGCGGAGCGCCGCCGCCTCGGCCACCGAGAAGCCCGCCGGCACGTAGCCGTTGAGGACGTCATGGGCCGCGGTCTGGTCCGTGACGACGTCGAAGCGGACGCCGCGTCGGGCGAGCTCGGGATGGGTCTCGGCGGCGTTGCCGTGGAGGCCGATCGACACCGCCCTCCGCGCTCGCCGCGCCTCCTCGGCCCACGCCAGCGCCTCGTCGAGCGAGGCCGTCGCCCGGTCGAGGTAGCCGAGCTTGAGCCGGCGCTCGAGCCGCTCCCGGTCGACCTCGACGACGAGCCCCACGCCTCCGTTGAGCGTGATCGCGAGCGGCTGGGCGCCTCCCATCCCGCCGAGCCCCGCGGTGAGCACGAGCCGCCCCGCGAGCGAGCCGCCGAAGTGCTTCCGGGCGCACGAGGCGAACGTCTCGTAGGTGCCCTGGAGGATCCCCTGGGTGCCGATGTAGATCCACGAGCCGGCGGTCATCTGGCCGTACATCGTGAGCCCCATCGCCTCGTACTTCCTGAAGTGCTCCCAGTCGCCCCACGCCGGCACGAGCATCGCGTTGGCGATCAGGACACGCGGCGCGTCCGGATGGGTCCGGAAGACGCCGACGGGCTTGCCCGACTGCACCAGCAGCGTCTCGTCGTGGCCGAGCCGCCTGAGCGTCGCGACGATCCGGTGGTAGGCGGCCCAGTCGCGCGCGGCCTTGCCGGAGCCGCCGTAGACCACCAGGTCCTGCCAGCGCTCGGCGACGTCGGGGTCGAGGTTGTTCATGAGCATCCGCAGCGCCGACTCCTGCTGCCAGCCCCGGCAGGAGAGCGCGCGGCCGCGGGGAGCGCGGACCGGAGTGGCGGGCGGACCGGCGGGCGCGGTCGCCGCCACGGCGCTACACCGCCATGATGCTGTAGCCGCAGTCGACGTAGATCACCTGGCCGGTGATCCCCGACGACATCGTGGACGCGAGGAAGAGCGCCGTGTCGCCGATCTCGCGCAGCTCGACGTTGCGCCTGAGCGGCGCCCTGTCCGCGTACTGCTGGAGCATGGTCGTGAAGCCGCGGACGCCGCGGGCGGCGAGCGTGTTCACCGGCCCCGCCGAGATCGCGTTGACCCGGACGCCCTTCGGCCCCAGGTCGGCCGCCAGGTAGCGGACGGCGGCCTCGAGCGACGCCTTGGCGACGCCCATGACGTTGTAGTTGCCGGCGACGCGCTGGGAGCCGTAGTAGGTCATCGCCATCACCGACGCCTGCCCCGACTTCTCGAGGAGCGGCATGGCGGCGCGCGTGAGCCCCACGAGCGAGTAGGCGGAGATGTCGTGGGCGATGCGGAAGCCGTCGCGCGACGTGGTCACGAAGCGGCCCTCGAGGTCCTCCTTCTGGGCGAAGGCCACGGAGTGGACGAGGGTGTCGAGGGCGCCGACCTCCCGCCCCAGGGAGGCGAACACGGCCTCGATCTCCTCGTCGCGCGTGACGTCGCACGGGTAGAGCAGCGAGCCGGGCAGCGTTCCCGCCAGCTCCTGGACGTTCTCCCGGAGGCGCTCGCCCTGGTACGTGAACGCCAGGCGCATCCCGGCCGCCGAGAGCGCCTGCGCGATCGCCCACGCGATGGAGCGCTTGTTCGCCACGCCGACGACCAGGCCGGTCTTGCCCTCGAGCAGTCGCATGCGGGATCCTCCGGACGCCATGATAGTACGGCTGCGGTATACTCGGCGCGTCTCGATCCCGTCGAGCGAGGTCCCGTGATCCCGAGCCACGTCGCGCGCTGCGCCCGATGACCGTCGGGCTGGCCGTCCCCTTCTTCCACGCCATGCCCGTCGCCGACTACGTCGCGCTGGCGCGCGAGGCGGAGGCGCGCGGCTACGACACCGCGTGGGTCGCCGAGGTGGCCGGCGCCGACGCGGTGACCACGATGACGCTCGTCGCGTCGAGCACGACGCGGCTGCGCGTGGCCACCGGCGTCGTGCCGATCCAGACGCGGACCCCGATCGTCCTCGGGCTGACGGCCGCCACCCTGGGGCGCATCGCCCCGGGGCGGATCGCGCTGGGCCTCGGCGTGTCGAGCCCCGTCATCGTGAGCCAGTGGCACGGCCTGCCGTGGGGTCGGCCCGTGCGCCAGATGCGGGAGGCCGTGCAGGTCATCCGGATGGTCCTCTCTGGCGAGCGGGTGACGTTCGAGGGCGAGCACTACCGGATCAGGAACTTCAGGATGAGCGCGCCGCCGCCGTCGCCCCCCGTGCGGATCTACCTGGGTGCGCTGGGCCCCGCCATGCTGGAGCTGGCGGGCGAGCTCGCGGACGGCGTCCTGCTCAACTGGCTCGCCCCGGCGACCGTCCGTGCGTCGCTGCCGCACCTGGAGCGCGGGGCGAAGCGCGCCGGACGGACGCTGGAGGGCTTCGAGATCGCGGCCTTCGTCCGGACGTGCGTCACCGACCGGCCGGAGGCCGCGCGCCAGTGGCTCGCCCGCGACATCACCGGCTACGCCGTCGTGGACGCGTACGCGGCGTTCTTCCGGGGCGCCGGCTACGCCGACGAGGTGGACGCGGTCCAGCGCGCGTGGAGGGCCGGCGACCGCGCGGGCGCCGTCGCGCGCATCTCGCCGCGGATGCTCGACGATCTCGGCGTGGTCGGGCCCGCAGCCTCCTGCCGCGCTCGCATCGCCGAGTTCGCGGCCGCCGGGCTCACCATGCCCGTCGTGTTCCCGTTCTCCCCCGATCCGGATCCCGTCCCCTCGCTGCTCGCCACCGTGAGGACGTTCCCGTGACGTTCCTCGGCGTCATCCCCGCGCGCCTCCGGTCGACGCGGCTGCCGCGCAAGGTGCTCCGCGAGATCGCCGGCCGCCCCATGGTGTGCCACGTGTGGGAGCGCGTGTCGAAGTCGGGCCGGCTCCACGACGTGCTGGTCGCGACGGACTCGGAGGAGGTCGCCGCGGTGTGCCGCCGCTTCGGGATCCCGGCGCTCCTGACGTCGCCCGACCACCCGTCGGGAACGGACCGCGTGTGGGAGGTCGCCCAGCACCGGCCCGCCGACGTCTACGTGAACGTCCAGGGCGACGAGCCGCTGGTGACGCCCGGCCACGTCGAGCGGCTCGTGGAGCCGTTCCTCGCGCGCCCGGACACCCGGGTGAGCACGCTCTGCATCCGGGCGACGCCGGAGGAGGAGCCGAACCCGAACGTGAACAAGGTGGTCCGCGACGCCTCCGGGCGCGCGCTCTACTTCTCGAAGCACCCCATCCCTTACGACCGCGACGGCATCGGGGCCGTGCGCTACAAGCACGTCGGGCTCTACGCCTACCGCCGCGACGCCCTGGAGGCCTTCCACCGGCTGGCGCCGTCGCCGCTGGAGCAGGCCGAGCGGCTCGAGCAGCTCCGGTTCCTCGAGAACGGGATCCCGATCCTCGTCACCGAGACCGACGAGCCGACCATCGGCGTCGACACCGAGGAGGACCTTCGCGCGGTCGAGGCGGTCCTCGCCGCGCGCCGGGCGTGAGCGGCCGTCACGGGATCCTCGTCCTCATCCTGGCCGCCCAGACCCTCGCCAACGTCGGGCCGCTCGGGATCCCCGCCATCGCGTCGCTGATCCGCGACGACCTCGGGCTCACTCTCGCCCAGGCGGGCTCGTTCCTGTCCGCCTACTACATCGGCCCCATCGTCATGTCGCTCCCCGCGGGCACGATGGCGGACCAGTGGGGCATCGCGCGCACGCTCATCCTCGGCCAGGTCGTGATCGCGGGCGGCCTCGTTGCCGCGAGCGCGTCCGGCTCGTACGGCACGCTGATCGCACTGATGATGCTCGCCGGCGTCGGTTACGGCATGCTGAACCCGACGTCGACGAAGGCCGTCATGGCCTGGTTCCCGCCCTCGCAGCGGGCGACCGTCGTCGGCCTCAAGCAGGTGGGGCTGCCCTTCGGCGGCGCGCTCGGCGCCGCCGCGCTGCCGGCGCTGGCGCTGGCCGTCGGCTGGCGGACGGCGATCGTCGTCTCCGCCGCGCTGATCGCGGTCGCCGCCGTCGCCTGCGCGCTCGTCTACCGGGATCCGCCCGACCTGCCGCCGCCGGCGCCGCACGCGCGCGCGGCCGTCGGCGCCGTGCTCCGGACGCGCGACCTCTGGCTCGTCGCGCTCTCGACGCTGGTCTTCGCCGGCATGCAGACCGTCTGGATGGCGTTCCTCGTCCTCTACCTGAAGGACGTGGTGGGGCTGTCGCTGCTCTCGGCGAGCCGCTACCTGGCCCTCGCGCAGATCGCCGGCATGGCGGGCCGCATCGTGTTCGGAGTCCTGTCGGACCGGACGTTCCACGGCCGGCGTCGACCGACGCTCGTGCTGGCGGGCTGCGGCTCGACGCTGTGCTCGATCGCCATCGCGTTCACGGGCCCGGGCGCGTCCCCGCTGGTCCTCGCGCCGCTGGCGCTGGTCTTCGGCTTCGCCGGCATCGGCTGGAACGGCGTGCAGCACACGCTGATGGCCGAGCTGGCCGGCCCCCGCTCGGCGGGCACCGCGGTGGGTCTCGGGCTCGCGATCTCGTCGCTGGGCGTGACCGTCGCGCCGCCGATCTTCGGCTGGTGCGTGGAGTGGGTGGGCGGCTACCGCACCCCGTGGCTCGGCCTAGCCGTCACGATGGTCGGCGCGATGGCGCTGCTCGGCCCCGTCCGCGAGCGACGGCGGCTGGCGTGACGGCGCCTCGACGTGCACCTGCGTGGGGAACGGGATCTCGATGCCCTCGGCCCGGAAGCGCCGCAGGATGCGCTTGCGCAGCTCGTGCTGCACCGTGTACTGGTCGACGAACGTCGCCACCTGGCAGATCAGCGTGAAGTCGAGCGAGTAGTCGCCGAAGCCGGGGATGAGCCGGACGAACGGCGCGGGCTCCGCGAGCAGGCCAGGCACCTCGCGGGCCGCCGCCACGGCCTCCTCCACCAGCACGGCCTCGACGCGGTCGGGGTCGCTGCCGTAGTCGACGCTCACGGGCACCGGCAGCGACATCCGCGACTCCGGCAGGTCGTAGTTGGTGATGACGGACTCCGCGACCTTCTTGTTCGGCACGACCACGACGTTGTTCTGCAGCATCCGCACGCGGGTCGAGCGCCAGCCCACGTCCACGACGTAGCCCTCGACGCTGTCGGCGATCTTCACGTAGTCCCCGACGCGGATCGGCCGGTCGGCGAGCAGGTGCATGCCCGCGAACAGGTTCGAGAGCGTGTCCTGGAGCGCCAGCGCCACCGCGAGGCCGCCGACGCCGAGCGCGGTGAGGATCGGGGTGATGTGGATCCCGAGCGCTCCCAGCAGCACGAGCGCGCCGACGACGAGGACGACGCCGCGCGCCGCGGTCTGCGCGAGCCCCGTGACCGGGCCGCCGAGCGCCCGCGTCTCGCCGGCGTGCCGGATGAGCGACGACAGGATGCCGGCGACCGTGAACGTGACCGAGACGATGACGGCCACCTCGAGGACGAGCGACAGCTCCTCGCCGATGCGACGGGGCAGGCGGCCCTGCTCCGTGGCGGTCTCCATCGCGGCGTACAGGCCGAGGACGAGGCACCAGAGGAGCGACGGCACGCGGATCGCTTCGACGAAGGCGGCGACCCCGCCCGCGCGCGGGCCGAACCGCCGCAGCACCGAGAGCGACAGGGCCCGCACGCCCAGGGCGGCGACGGTCGCCGCGATGAAGGCGACGCTGGGCCAGAACAGGCGCGCCATCGCCGCCATGCTATCGTAGGTGGCGGCCATGACCGAGCAACGAATCTCCTACGGGTGGGTGGTGGTCGCCGCGGGCGCCGTGGTGACGGCGGTCGGCATGGGCGCGATGTTCTCGCTGGGCGTGTTCCTCAAGCCCATCGAGGAGTCGATGGGATGGAGCCGCACCGGCATCTCGGCGATCGCGCTGATCAACTGGATCGCGATGGGCGCCGGCTCGCTCGCCTGGGGCGCGCTGTCGGACCGCTACGGCGGCCGGGCCGTCGCGCTGGCCGGCGGAGGGCTGCTGGGCCTCGGCCTGGTGCTCTCCAGCCTCGCGACCGCGCTCTGGCAGCTCCACGTCACCTTCGGCGTGATGGTCGGCTTCGCGGTCGGCGCGTTCTACGCGCCGCTGACATCCACCGCGACCAAGTGGTTCGTCGCCCGGCGGGGCCTCGCCGTGGCGCTCGTCTCGGCGGGCATCGGGTTCGGCGTGCTCGTCGTCTCGCCGATGGTCCGCTGGATCACGACGGTCAGCGACTGGCGGACGGCGATGCTGGTCATCGGCGACTTCGCGTGGCTCGTCATCCTGCCGGTGGCGCTCCTGATCCGCGAGCCCGACGCGGCCGGACGGCCGGCCCGGAGTGAGCGCCGTCCCGGCGCGGCGCTCGAGGGCGCCGGCGAGTACACGGCGGGCGAGGTGTCGCGCTCGCCGCAGTTCTGGGCGATCGCCGTGACGCACTTCGCCTGCTGCGCCGCGCACTCGGGACCGATCTTCCACATGGTCACGCACGTCATGGACCAGGGGCAGGCCCCCATGGTCGCCGCCACGGTCCTCAGCGTCTCGGGCCTCGCGTCCGTCGCCGGGCGGGTCACCACGGGACTCCTCGCCGACCGGCTGGGCGCCAAGCCGACGCTCGTCGCGGGCCTGGCGCTCCAGGCGGCGATGATCTTCCTCTACCTGTTCGTCCAGAGCGCCGGCGCCTTCTACGCGCTGGCGACCTTCTTCGGCATGACGTACGGGGGCGTCATGCCGCTCTACGCGCTGCTCACGCGCGAGTACTTCGGCGAGAAGGTCATGGGAACGGCCTACGGGGGCGTGTTCCTGATCTCCACGCTCGGCATGGGGCTCGGCTCGTTCGCCGGCGGCTGGCTCCACGACGCCCTGGGGAGCTATGCCTGGCTGTTCCTCAGCTCGACCGCCATCGGCGCCATGGCCGCCGTCCTGGCGGTCACGTTCCGTCCGCCCCGCCTCGTCCCGGCTCCGGTCCCCATCGCCGGCGGCCGCTGACCGGACGGGCGGCCCCCCCGGAGGCCGTCCGTCCTTGACGGGTCACCCCGCCTGTGGCATAAGCGCGCCAATCTCCAGGCGTCACCGAGGCGCACGAACCGCGACGGCCCGGCCCCTCGGCGCGGCTCGAGCTCCACCCGGCGGGCCTCGACCTTCACGGAGGAGGTACAGTCATGCGAGCACGCTCCCTCAGAGTCCTGACCGTCCTCGCCATCGCCGTCGCCGGCGCGTACGTGGGGTCGCTGCTCACCACGCCTGCCGAGGCGCAGCGCAAGGTCCAGTGGAAGATGGCCAGCGCCTTCGGCAGCAAGGTGCCCCACCTCGGGACCTCCGCCATCCGGTTCGCCGACAACATCAAGGTCATGTCGGGCGGCAGCCTCGAGCTGAAGTTCTTCGAGCCGGGCGCCCTGGTGCCGGCGCTCGAGTGCTTCGACGCGGTGTCCCGCGGGTCGGTCGAGGCGTGCTGGACGACGCCCGGCTATCACACCGGCAAGTATCCGGCGCTCGCGTTCTTCACCACGGTGCCGTTCGGTCCCCAGATCGGCGAGTTCCTCGCCTGGAAGTGGTTCGGCGGGGGCAACGAGCTGCGCAACGAGATCTACGCCAAGCACAACCTGTTCGCGCTCGACTGCTTCGCGATCGGCCCCGAGACCTCGGGGTGGTTCCGCAAGGAGGTCAGGAACGTCGCCGAGCTGAAGGGCATCAAGATGCGGTTCTTCGGGCTCGGCGCCCAGGTGATGCAGAAGCTCGGGGTGAACACTCAGCTGCTCGCCGGCGCCGACATCTACCCGGCGCTCGAGCGCGGCGTCATCGACGCCACCGAGTTCTCGATGCCGACCATGGACGTCGCGTACGGCTTCCACCAGATCGCCAAGTTCAACTACTATCCCGGCTGGCACCAGCAGGTCTCGGTGAGCGAGCTGCTGATGAACAAGGCGGCGTGGGACAAGCTCTCCGACCAGCACAAGCGGATCATCCAGGTCGCGCTCAACGACGCCGTGATCCACACCTACGTCGAGACCGAGGCCAAGAACCCGCCGGTGATGCAGGAGATGCAGGACAAGTACAAGGTCACCAACAAGCGCTGGTCCGACGACGACCTCCGCGCGTTCGAGAAGGCGTGGCTCGAGGTGCTCGCCGAGGAGAGCGCGAAGGACCCGCTGTTCAAGAAGGTGGCCGACAGCTACCTGGCGTGGCGGAAGGTCTACAAGATCTGGGGCGATGCTCAGGAGCTGAAGAGCACCTACCTGAAGTGAGCTGACCCGGTGCGGGGGGCCCGGGACGGCCCTCCGCATCGACCATCGCCGCTCGCGCGGGCCCGGCTCCGCAGGGCCCGCGCGTGGGGGGGTATGGAGCGCCATCTCGGGCCCCCCCATGCGCGCAACCCGAGTCGCCGCTCGCGCGGGCCCGGCTCCGCAGGGCCCGCGCGTGGGGGGGGGTATGGGGGGCCATCTCGGGGCCCCCATGCGCGCAACCCGAGTCGCCGCTCGCGCGGGCCCGGCTCCGCAGGGCCCGCGCGCGGGGGGTATGGGGGGCCATCTCGGGGCCCCCATGCGCGCAACCCGAGTCGCCGCTCGCGCGGGCCCGGCTCCGCAGGGCCCGCGCGTGGGGGGTATGGGGGGCCATCTCGGGGCCCCCATGCGCGCAACCCGAGTCGCCGCTCGCGCGGGCCCGGCTCCGCAGGGCCCGCGCGTGGGGGGTATGGGGGGCCATCTCGGGGCCCCCCATGTGATCAATCCAGGAACCCGGCGATCTTCGGCAGCCAGAGCACGATGTCGGGGAAGAACACGCAGAGCAGCAGCCCCACCAACTGCAGCGCGACGAACGGGTACATGCCCCGGTAGACGTCGGTCATCGTCACCCCGGGCGGCGCCGTGCCCTTCATGTAGAACAGCGTCGCCCCGAACGGCGGCGTCATGAACGCCGTCTGGAGGTTCACGGCCACCAGCGTGCCGAACCACGCCATCAGGTAGCTCTGCGAGCCCAGGTGCGCCGAGAAGTCGTACTTCGCGATGATGGGCCCGAAGACGGGCAACACGATCAGGCAGATCTCGATCCACTCGAAGGGGAAGCCCAGCAGGAAGATCAGGATCATGACGAACGTGAGCATCTCCCAGCCGGTGTCGATGCCGAAGCGGGTCAGCATCCCGATCATCAGCTCGTCGCCGCCGAGGACGCGGAACACGTACGAGAAGCCGGTCGCCCCGAGGATCACGAGGAACACCAGGCCGTTGGCCCGGCAGCACGACCACATGGCGTCCGTCGTCATCTTGAGCGTCAGGCGCCGGTTGAGGGCGGCGATCAGGAACGAGCCGAAGACGCCGACGGCGGCGCTCTCGGTCGGCGTCGCCCAGCCGGCGAAGATCGACCCGATGACGGTGACCATCAGCGCGGTCATGGGGAACAGGCCCCGCCAGATCGCCATCCAGAACTCCCCCCGAGTCTGGGGCCCGTAGTCCGGCGGCAGCTTCGGGGCGCGCTTGGGCTGGAAGATCGCGACGCCGATGATGTAGATCAGGTAGAGCCCCGACAGCACGAAGCCCGGCATCGTGGCCGCCAGGAACAGCGCCCCGGCCGACGTCACCAGCATCTCGGCCATGACGACGAGCATGATGGCCGGCGGGATCAGGATCCCCAGCGTGCCGGCCGAGGCGATGGTGCCGATCGCCAGCCGCTTGTCGTACCCGGACTCGAGCATCTGGGGCAGCGCGATGACCGAGAGCGTGACCACCGCGGCGCCGACGGTGCCGATCGGCGCGGCCAGGATCGTTCCCATGACCATCACGGCCACGGCGAGGGCTCCCGGCACGCGCTTCAGCAGCACCTCCGTGGCCTTCAGCATGTCGGCCGCGGAGCCGGAGCGCTCGAGGATCGACCCCATGAAGATGAACATGGGGATGGAGGCGAGGACCGGGTCGGCCGCGACGCCTCCCCACATCCGGAGCACGACGTCGTAGAGGCCGAGCAGGTTGAACACGCCCAGGAAGGACCCGGCGACGGCGAACACGAGCGCCATGCCCCCCATGACGAACGCCACGGGGTACCCGCAGAAGATGACGAAGAACATCGCCACGAACATGATCAGGGCGAGGTTGTCGGCCAGCCAGTCGAGCACGATGTCCACTAGACGTCCACCTCGGTGTGGCCGATGTCCAGGTTCACCTCGTCCGCCGATCGGCCGCCGAACAGGAAGACGATCAGGCGCAGCATGACGCTCAGGATGCCGAGCACGACCAGCCAGAGCCCGGCGGCGAAGATGCCCTTGATCGCCCAGCGATACCGGAGGCCGACGGTGCTGTCGGACTGCTCGCCGAGGGCGTACGACGAGGCGACGAAGTCCAGGCTGTGGAAGGCGACGAGCCCGCAGTACGGGAGGGCGAAGAGGACGCAGCCGAGGAGCTCGATCCACGCCTTCCGGCGGAGCGGCAGCGACTCGGTGTAGGAGTCGACGCGTGGATGGGCGTTGATGGTGTATCCGTAGCCCATCCACAGCGAGAAGAGGGCGGCGTGGAAGTGCCACTCCAGCTCCTGGAGCTTCGTCAGCGGGGCGGGGATGCCGGTCTTGCGGGCGATGACGTCGAAGCAGGTGACGGCGGCCATGACGACCAGCAGCCACGCGGAGGCGCGCGCGATCGCCTCCAGGAGCCGCCGGATGCCGTCCGCCGCGGCCAGCGCCGCGCTCACGGCGACGGAATCCCCCGGTGGGCCGTCGAGCGGCGGCGGTGATGCACGCGTCGATTCAGGCCGATGTCATTCACACGAGCGTGCCGGTCGGCTGGCGCCCCACGCTAGGATCGCGGGTGACGCCTGTCAAGCACAATCTCGGCGACCCGCGGCGCCGGGCAGCTCGGGCGCCGCGCGTCGCGACCGGTCGCGCCGCGGGCCCCGCCGTGAATCGCCCGCGGGAGCCGACGTCGCCGGGCCGGCCGGTTGACACCCCCGCCCCCGGGGTGGTATCAACCTCGATTTCGCAGGGGTGCTACGACGACGGCGCAAGCGGCAGTGTAATGGGGGTCGGCCGACACGTACTGGGAGCCGCGGGGCGCGCGGTGTGAGCGGTCGGGACACCGAAACGCCTCCGGGAGAC